>Ga0208670_100002_pt1 | contig 209293 bp, 180 predicted proteins | sample 24BtaG_FD_184098 | JGI IMG/M metagenome (GOLD analysis project Ga0208670, IMG submission 184098) | Marine viral communities from Cariaco Basin, Caribbean Sea - 24B_WHOI_OMZ_CsCl (SPAdes) (version 2) | ecosystem: Environmental > Aquatic > Marine > Oceanic | place: Caribbean Sea: Cariaco Basin...
GGTGTCATGGCGGCATCTCCTCTTTTGAGCAGCCCATAAGGGCTCTTCAAAAGTATCCGTCACTTCACCTGATTTTGCGGCCAACGCCGAGACCACTCGCTACCGCGAAGCGGTTTAGTTCAACAGTGAATTCTACGAACGAGTTCGTATATCCCGCATTCGTATAATTCCAACCAAAACGCGCCCGAAATTTTTAATTTTTCTAAACAAAAACAACAGCCTAAGAAAACGAACCACGTCTACCGCCGGAGTTATACGCCCTGATTCGAGCCACCCCTGCTCCTACTCAGGGGCGTATAACTCCGCCCCTGAAAACCCCACTTCCTAAACATATCAGAAGGTTACTAACTTTTCCCATGCACTTCCCCGGAGTTTTGCGAACGGGTTCGTATAACTCCACTGTTTGTTAGTCCATGCAGCACGGGCCCTTGGCCAAGGCGGTCGAAGGTTCTTGGCATGGGCCAATCATAGGGAGACAATCGCCCTGAATTTACAGAACAAGGACTCCACGATGGCCTGCTTGCCCCAATTAACGGATGCCCTGCTCACCCTGGAAAACGGGGTGGCGGTGCTGACCCTGAACCGGCACGACCTGCGCAATGCCCTCACCGGCTCCCACCTGATTGATGACATCGTCACCACAGCAGAGTGGGTCAACCACTGCCAGGACGTATCCGTGCTGGTGATCACCGGGGCGGGGTCGGCGTTCAGTGCTGGTGGCAATATCCGCGATATGGCTAACCGCAGCGGCGATTTCGCTGGCAATCCCGCTGAGTGTGCAGAGCGCTATCGCAAGGGTATCCAGCGTATACCCCTGGCCATGCAGGCGGTGGAGGTGCCGGTGATTGCAGCGGTGAACGGGCCAGCCATTGGCGCCGGGTTTGACCTGGCCAATATGGCGGATATCCGAATTGCTGCGGACTCGGCTAAATTCGGCGAGACGTTTCTGAATCTAGGGATCATTCCCGGCGACGGTGGCGCCTGGTTTATGCAACGGCTGATTGGTTACCAGCGTGCCTTCGAGCTGACGCTGACCGGCCGCATCGTGGACGCCGCAGAAGCGAAAGAACTGGGCATTGTGATGGATGTGGTACCAGCCGATGAGCTGATGCCGGCAACCCTGAAGATGGCCAGCAAAATGGCCAGCCAGCCGCCCAAGGCAACGCGGCTGACCAAGCGGCTGATGATGATGGCCCAGCGCACCGAGCTGAAGGATTTCCTGGATATCTGCGCCTGTTTCCAGGGCATGAGCCACAACGAGCCAGAGCACCTGGACGCAGTGAACCGGATGCTGGAAGCCATGGCGCGGAAATAACCCTACCGGAGCTGCCCGACATATCGGACAGCTCTGCCCCCCCTACCTGCTTACCACTCCAGCTGAGCGCCGGTCTGGTATTCAATCACCCGGGTCTCAAAGAAGTTCTTCTCCTTGCGCAGGGTGGCTTGCTCGTCCAGCCAGGGCGAGACGTTTTTCGCCCCCGGGAACGGCTCTTCCAGCCCTACCGTGCGCGCCCTCCGGTTGGCCACAAACCGGAACTGCTCGGTGTGGTACTCCGCCGAGTAACCCATAATCGGGTCGCGCAGAATGTAGTTGGCGTAGGCCATCTCAGCCGCTTCGGATTCGTCCCACATATCGCGCACGGCTTTGGAGTCAAAGCTGATGTTTTCTTCTTCCAGGATCTGGTTGACCACTTTCAGGCCGAAGGAGAAGTGCATGGCTTCGTCCCGCAGGATGTACTGCAGCTGTTCACCGGTGCCGCGCATCAGGCCCCGGCGCTGCAGAGCGAAGATGGGGCTGAAGCCGTTGTAGAACCAGCAGCCTTCAAACACGGCGGCGAAGAACAGGTAAGACATGATGAATTCCTGCAGGTCGTCCGGGTTGCGCAGGTTCATGTCGGAGCGCATGGCAGCGTCCAGCCGGCGGTTGGCCAGCTGGATTTTGCCGTTGATCTCCGGCACCACGCGGTAGCGGTTGTAGATCTCGCTCTGGTCCAGGTTCAGGGTTTCGATACAGTGCTGGTAGGTCCAGGTGTGCAGGGCTTCTTCGTACACCTGTCGGGCCTGGTAGATCTGCAGCTCCGGGGCGCTCATCTTCTCCATCACCGCCAGGCCGATGTTGCGCATGGCCAGGATGTCGGAGGTGGTCAGATAGGCCAGTACGTTTTCATAGACGTGCTTCTCCGCCGGGGTCAGGCGGTGGTGATAATCGTGGACGTCCTGCGCCATATTGACGTCCAGCGGGGTCCAGTGGTTTTTGTTGGCATTCATGAAGTATTCCCAGGCCCAGGGGTACTTGAAGGGTGCCAACTGGTTGATGTCGGTTTCGCCGTTGATGACGCGTTTGTCGTCTACGTTCACCGGCGCCGGGCCTTCGGGGTTTGCGGCTTGCTGTGCGGGTTTTGATTCGTCGTCCCAGTTCAGCATGGGGGTATCCTCTTAAAGATTGTGTTGGCCACGGAAACCATATATGGATTCCGTGGCTAAAAAGTCTGTTACTGACAGGCCTCGCAGTCCGGGTCATCGATGCTGCAAACCTGCGGCTGTGGCGCAGACACCGGGGCGGTTTTTTCGGCGCCGGTGGCGCCCAGGGAGCGCAGGTAGTAGGTGGTTTTCAGGCCGCGTTCCCAGGCCAGCTGGTACAGGGCATCGAGCTTTTTGCCGCTGGGTTCGGCCATGTACAGGTTCAGGCTCTGGGCCTGGTCCAGCCATTTCTGGCGGCGGGCGGCGGCTTCTACCAGCCAGCGGGCGTCGATTTCGAAGGCGGTGGCGTAGCGGGCTTTGAGTTCGGCCGGTATGCGGTCGATCTGCTGCACGCTGCCGTCGAAGTATTTCAGGTCGTTCACCATCACGTTGTCCCACAGGCCTTGGGCCTTGAGATCCCGCACCAGTGAAGGGTTCACCACGGTGAACTCGCCGGACAGGTTCGATTTCACGAACAGGTTCTGGTACGCCGGCTCGATAGACTGGGACACGCCGACAATGTTGGAGATGGTGGCCGTGGGCGCAATGGCCATGACGTTGCTGTTGCGCATGCCGTGTTTGGCGATCAGCTCCCGCACCGGGGTCCAGTCCAGGCGGCTGTCGGTGTTCAGGGACAGGTCACCGTCTTTCCTCGCCTCTTTTAAAAGAGCGATGGAGTCGATGGGCAGGATGCCCTGCTGCCACAGGGCGCCTTCGTAGGTTTCGTAGGCACCGCGTTCGCCGGCCAGGGTGGCGGAGGCGCGAATGGCGAAGTAACTAAGCTGCTCCATGGCCACATCGGCAAACTCCACCGCTTCCGGGCTGGTGTAAGGCAGGCCCAGTTGATACAGGGCATCCTGGAAACCCATCAGGCCCAGGCCCACCGGGCGGTGTTTGAGGTTGGAATTCCTGGCCTGGGGTACGGCGTAGAAGTTGATGTCGATAACGTTATCGAGCATGCGCACGGCGGTGTTGACGGTGCGTTCCAGGCGCTGCACGTCCAGTTCGCCGTCCTTGATGTGTGCCGCCAGGTTTACCGAGCCCAGGTTGCACACGGCGATTTCGTCGGCGCTGGTGTTCAGGGTGATTTCGGTACACAGGTTGGAGCTGTGCACCACGCCCCGGTGCTGCTGCGGGGAGCGCAGGTTGCAGGGGTCTTTGAAGGTGATCCAGGGGTGGCCGGTTTCAAACAGCACGGTCAGCATCTTGCGCCAGAGCTGCTTGGCGGGGAGTTTCTTGAACAGGGTGATTTTGCCCTGCGCCGCCAGCGCTTCGTAATGCTCGTAACGTTCCCGGAAGGCATTGCCGTAGAGGTCGTGCAGGTCCGGCGTGTCGCTGGGGGAGAACAGGGTCCAGTCCCGGTCTTCGCGCATGCGTTCGATCAGCAAGTCCGGCACCCAGTTGGCGGTGTTCATGTCGTGGGTGCGCCGGCGTTCGTCGCCGGTGTTCTTGCGCAGTTCCAGGAACTCCTCGATGTCCAGGTGCCAGCTTTCCAGATAGGCGCACACCGCGCCCTTGCGCTTGCCGCCCTGATTGACCGCCACCGCGGTGTCGTTGACCACTTTCAGGAACGGCACCACGCCCTGGCTCTGGCCGTTGGTGCCTTTGATGTGGGAACCCAGCGCACGCACGGGCGTCCAGTCGTTGCCCAGGCCGCCGGCCCATTTCGAGAGCAGCGCATTGTCTTTGATGGCGCCGTATATGCCTTCCAGGTCGTCCTGCACGGTGGTTAGGTAGCAGGAGGACAACTGGGAGTGGCGGGTGCCGCTGTTGAACAGCGTGGGCGTGCTGGCCATGTAATCGAAGCTGGACAGCAGGTTGTAGAACTCGATGGCGCGGGCGTTGGGGTCGTCTTCCCGCAGGGCCAGGCCCATGGCCACGCGCATGAAGAATACCTGGGGCAGTTCCAGGCGGGCGCCGTTCCAGTGCAGGAAGTAACGGTCGTACAGGGTTTGCAGGCCGAGGAATCCGAACTGGTGGTCGCGCTCGGGTTTCAGGGCTGCGCCGAGGCGCTCCAGATCAAAAGCGGCCAGGGCTTCGTCCAGCAGTTCGTAACGGATACCGGCATGGATGAAGGCGCTCAGGGCCTGTGGATAACTCTCTGTCAGGGATTGGTTGCGGGGCAAGTCCAGCGCCTCGGCCGCTTCCAGCCTCAGCTGTTCCAGCAACAGGCGGGCAGTGACGGCACTGTAGTCCGGCTCCCGTTCAATCCGGCCCCGGGCAGTCATGATCAGGGCAGACAACACTTCGGTTTCGGCAATGCCGTCGTACAGGTTGCGCAGGGCTTCCTCCACCAGGGATTCGCCCTCAATACCGTCCAGCCCGGTCGCGGCCTGCTCCACCTGCAGTTTCATCAAACCCAGATCCAGCGGCGCCACGCCGCCGTCGGCTTTTTTCACGGTCAGGTGCGGGTGCGCTTCCATGGGTTCTTCAATGGCGCGCTTGCGGGCGTGTTCTTCCCGGTACAGCACGTAGGCCCGGGCCACTTTCTGTTCTTCCGCCCGCATCAGGGCCAGTTCTACCTGGTCCTGGATGTCTTCAATATGCACCTTGCCGCCGGCCTTCAGGCGCCGACTGATGGCCTGCACCACTTGTTCGGTGACCCGGTGCACGGCGTCGTTGATGCGGGCAGAACCCGCAGCCTGGTCGCCTTCTACCGCAAGGAAGGCCTTGGTAACGGCGACGGTGATCTTGGAAGGGTTAAAGCCAACGAGGGTGCCGTTGCGTTTGATGACCTGAAGGGATTCAGTAGCGGCAACCGCCGGGGGCTCGGGGGACAGGATGGCAGACATGGAACTTCTCCTTGTGTACGCGTGGTGGTGCAGCCTTTGCGTTTGGGAGAAGGGGGAGGTTTTTGCCACGGAAGGACACGGAAAAATGAAAAGAAAGGGACTGTTTTGCCACGAAATCCACGAAAAAACACGAAAGGAAAAGATAAAAAGCTTTTTTCTTTTCGTAGTAAATCTTTGTTCGTGTTTTTTCGTGGATTTCGTGGCAAAAAATCAGTAAGTCTTTTCTTTCCGTGTTCTTCCGTGGATTCCGTGGCCAGAAAACGAAACCCGCCTGCTCACCTTTATAAACGCGAAGGTGCAGTGTCTATCCCTGGCAGGTCTTCGGACTCAGGGGCGTGAACCGTGTGGTTCGGCCTTGCGTGGCGACTTCCCGGCGCTTGCCAGTGTCTTTATGCCACGCTTGTTCCCCAATACCGCTGCGCGTCAGTTCCGGACTCTCACCGGATTCCCGACTACCTGAGTGATCACGCTTTGATCACAATATATGGTAGTAAACCAAGGACTTCGTCACTATATACAGACTAAGCAGCAGAAACAAGAACGCCCGTGGCGCTTTGTGAAAGCGGAACGGGCGCTCGATGAGGCTGTTATCGGGGTCGAGAATCAGAAGGCGTGGGTCACCATGTACAGGCCTACGCCACCCATCACCACTGTGTACGGCAACGCCATGATCACCATCTTGCCGTAGGACAGGCGAACCAGCGGTGCGATGGCGGAGGTGAGCAGGAACAGGAACGCGGCCTGGCCGTTGGGGGTGGCCACGCTGGGCAGGTTGGTGCCGGTGTTGATGGCCACGGCCAGGGTCTGGAAATGGTCAAAGCTGATGGCGCCGGCATCCAGGGCCTGTTTTACTTCGCTGATGTATACGGTGGCCACGAACACGTTGTCGCTGATCATGGACAGCAGGCCATTGGCAATGAAGAACATGCCCGGTTGCTGGCCTTCCGGCAGGCTCAGTACGTATTCGATGATGGGCTTGAACAGGTGCTGCTCGTGGATCACCGCCACGATGGCAAAGAACACCACCAGCAGTGAGGTGAACGGCAGGGATTCCTGGAAGGCTTTGCCAATCTGGTGCTCGTCGATCACACCGGTGAAGGAAGTAACCAGGATGATCACCAGCAGGCCGATCAGCCCCACTTCCGCTACGTGGAACGCCAGGCCCAGCACCAGGATCACGGCAGCAACAGCCTGTACCCACAGGGCAGCCTTGTCGGACTTGGTGCGGCTGGCTCTTTCGTTATCGGCGTATTCCTGCAACACCTGGCGTACCGGCTTGGGCAGGCGACCGCCGTAGCCGAACCAGCGCAGCTTCTCCAGCGCCCAACAGGTAAACAGGCCGGCAATCAGTACCGGAATACTCACCGGTGCCATGTGCAGGAAGAAGCCCACGAAATCCCAGCCAACCACCTTGGCGATCAGCAGGTTCTGGGGTTCGCCAACCATGGTGGCCACACCACCCAGGGCGGTACCAATGGCACCGTGCATCAACAGGCTGCGCAAGAACGCCCGGAAGTTTTCCAGGTCTTCCCGGTGCAGTTCCACCACTTCGGCATCGCTGTTAGCGTTGTGGTCTTTCTGCTGATAACCCTTGCCGGAGGCCACCTTGTGGTAAACCGAGTAGAAGCCGACGGCCACACTGATGATGACGGCAGTCACCGTCAGGGCATCGAGGAACGCCGACAGCAGCGCCGCCGCGCCGCAAAACAGCAGTGAAAGCGCGGACTTGGAGCGCACACCCACCAGGATCTGGGTGAAGGTCACCAGCAGCAGGTCTTTCATGAAATAGATGCCTGCCACCATGAACATCAACAGCAGGATAACCGGGAAGTTGATCAGTACCTCGTGGTACACGGCGTCGGCGTTGGTTAGCCCAATCAGTAATGCCTCCACCGCCAGTAAGCCGCCTGGCAATAATGGGTAACACTTCAAGGCCATGGCCAGGGTAAAGATGAACTCGGCAATCAGCAGCCAGCCTGCCGTCACCGGCCCGAACACAAACATCACAATCGGGTTGGCAATCAGAAACAGCAGAATAACCTGCTTGTACCAGTTGGGCGCCTTGCCCAGGAAATTGCGGGTAAATCCGGAAACGAGAGTGTCGGGCATTGCATCAGTTCTTCTTGAATTGGCGGCTAAAAAAGTATGCAACAGGCAACCATTACCTGCCTTGATATTTGTGTATAGGGTACCCCTGTGGGGCCGCCCGGGTCTCCGTACTTGGACCTACATCGCCCGGAAAGACTTGCTCTGGATCATGTTTCCGGAAAATCAGGCTGGCCCCGGTTTACCGCGGACGGCGGCCAGCCTGAATCTCGCCGTTTATTCCACCGTCACACTCTTGGCCAGGTTTCGGGGCTGGTCCACATCAGTGCCCTTAAGTACTGCAACGTGGTACGACAGCAGCTGCAAAGGCACGGTGTAGACAATGGGCGCCGTGATCTCGTGCACAGACGGAATCTGCATCACATGCAGCCCCTCTTCAGGCTTCACATCGGCATCCCTGTCGGCAAATACAAACAGCTCTCCGCCACGGGCCCGGACTTCTTCGAGGTTCGATTTCAGTTTCTCAAGCAAGTCGTTGTTCGGCGCCACGGTGACCACCGGCATCTCGCTGTCGACCAGCGCCAGCGGACCATGTTTGAGCTCACCGGCCGGATAGGCTTCGGCATGGATGTAGGAGATCTCTTTAAGCTTGAGCGCCCCTTCCATGGCCACCGGGAACTGGGAGCCACGGCCCAGGAACAGGCTGTGGTGCTTGTCCATAAAGGCCTTGGACATTTCTTCGATGTCTGCATCCAGTGCCAGCACATCGCTGACCTGCTTCGGCAGCTGGTGGATAGCTCCCACGATCTCCGCTTCCTTCTCTTCGCTCAGGCCGTTGTGACGGGCCAGGGCCAGGGTGAAGATCAGCAGTGCGGTAAGCTGGGTGGTGAACGCCTTGGTAGAGGCTACGCCAATCTCGGGGCCGGCCTGGGTCATGATCACCAGGTCGGATTCCCGCACCAGGGAGCTGCCCGGTACGTTGCAGATGGCCAGGGCCGCCCGGAAACCGGCTTTCTTGGCCTGGCGCAGGGCGGCCAGGGTATCCGCGGTTTCGCCGGACTGGGAGATGCACAGGAACAGGGTATCCGGCTGGATCACGTGCTTGCGGTAGCGGAACTCGGACGCGACTTCCACGGAGCAAGGGATGCCGGCCAGGTCTTCAATCCAGTAACGGGCCACCATGCCGGCGTGGTAGGAAGTACCACAGGCGATGATCTGCACATGGCGCACGTTTTCCAGCAGGTTGGCAGCGTCGGTACCCAGGGCCTGCTCCAGTACCCGGGTGTCGGTAATCCGGCCTTCCATAGTGGCCTTGATCACTTTCGGCTGCTCGTAGATTTCCTTGAGCATGTAGTGGCGGTATTCGCCCTTGTCGGCGGAATCGGCACCGTGCTCGAAACGGGTAATGGCGCGCTCTACGGCCATGCCTTCGCGATCATGGATCTCGATGCTGCCTTTGCGGATGTCGGCAATATCGCCTTCTTCCAGGAACATGAAACGGTCGGTCACCGGCAGCAGGGCCAGCTGATCGGAAGCGATGAAGTTTTCACCGATTCCCACACCAATTACCAGCGGGCTTCCCTGACGGCAGACTACCATGTGATCCGGCTCATCAGCGTGGACAACGGCCAGGGCATAGGCGCCGCGCAGGCGATCCAGGGCAGTTTTCACGGCCTGGTACAGGCCGCCACCGGCCCGGTAGTTTTTAGCGATCAGGTGCGCCACTACCTCGGTGTCGGTCTGGGACGTGAACTCGAAGCCCTCGGCTTTCAGTTCGTCCCGCAGTTCCTGGTAGTTTTCGATGATGCCATTATGAACGATGGCCAGGCGGTCGCCAGACATATGCGGATGGGCGTTGAGCTTGGACGGCTCGCCATGGGTCGCCCAGCGGGTGTGGGCAATACCCACGTGGCCGGCAACCGGGTTCGCGGCGATGGCGTCTGCCAGGGCAGCTACCTTGCCCACTTCCCGGGCTCGCTGTATCTGCTCGGCGCTGCTGATAACGGCCATACCGGCGGAGTCGTAACCCCGGTATTCAAGGCGGCGCAGGCCCTCCAGCAAAATACCCTGGACGTCCCGTTCAGATACCGCTCCTACAATCCCACACATGCTGTTGTCACCTGTTCGTTAATCGGTCTTTACGCTTTTTTCGGCCGTTCCCAGCCGGAGATGTTTCGCTGCTTGCCGCGGGCCACGGCCAGTTCGCCTTCACTGATGTCCCGGGTGATGGTGGAACCGGCACCGATGGTCGCCTGGTCCGCAACAGACACCGGGGCCACCAGCGAGGTGTTGGAACCCACAAACACGCCATCGCCCAACACCGTCTTGTGCTTGTTCACGCCATCATAGTTACAGGTGATGGTGCCTGCACCCACATTCACATTACGGCCCAGTGAGGCATCGCCCACATAGCTCAGGTGGTTGATTTTGCTGCCCTCACCCACCACGGCTTTCTTGGTTTCCACAAAGTTGCCAACCTTGGTGTTGGCAGCCAGTTCGGTGCCCGGGCGCAGGCGGGCAAACGGGCCAATCTGGGCGTTGGCACCCACCACGGCACCTTCGATGACGCTGTTGGCTTTTATCTCAGCGCCATCGGCAATGGTGGCGTCCTTGATCACGCAGTTGGGGCCGATTACCACGTTGCTGCCGAGGCTTACCTTTCCTTCGAACACGGCGTTAACGTCAATCCACAGGTCGTTACCAATGGTCAGCTCGCCGCGAACATCAATGCGGGCAGGATCGGCCAGGGTGGCACCTTCGGTCATCAGGCGCTCGGCCTGCTGGCGCTGATACCAGCGTTCCAGCTCGGCCAGCTGCAGGCGGTTATTCACACCCTGCACTTCAAACGGGTTCAGGGGCTGCGAAACCGTGACCGACAGGCCGTTATCCACAGCCATGGCAATGATGTCGGTCAGGTAGTATTCACCCTGGGCATTACTGTTGGATAACGTCGGCAACCAGCTTTTCAGGTGGCTGGCCGATACCGCCAGGATCCCGGTGTTTACTTCGTTGATATCCTGCTGCTCGGCGGTGGCATCTTTCTGCTCAACAATCGCCTGAACCTGCCCCTGGTCGTTACGGACAATCCGGCCATAACCGTGGGGGTTGTCCATATCCACGGTCAGCAGGGCCAGGTTGCGGTCGTCCAGGTCACTGACCATGGATTCCAGGGTATCTTTTCGGGTCAGCGGAACATCGCCATAGAGTATCAGTACCCGGGCGTTATCCGGCAGGTCCGGCAGGGCCTGGGCCACGGCATGGCCGGTACCCAGTTGTTCGGTCTGGAGCACCCAGTTCACCGAGTCGTCATGCAGCGACGCCCGTACCTGGTCCGCGCCATGGCCGATCACCGTGTGAATTTTCTCCGCGCCCAGTTGCTTTGCGGTGTCGACCACATGGTGCAACATGGGCTTGCCGGCTACCGGGTGCAATACCTTCGGCAGGGCGGATTTCATCCTTGAACCCTGACCGGCGGCCAGGATCACAACGTGTAGCGGGTTCATGGGGCGTACAGCTCCAAACTCTTTATCCGGTGGAAAATAAAAAACCGCGTCCCGGCGGAAACCCCTCTGTTTCCGGTAGGAAACACAGAGCCCTCCACCTGAGGATGCGGTTCACTGTCAGGCCAGTCCGGGCACTGACGCAAGCCTGCTTAACGCAGGTTCTTGCGCAGTTTCTGGATGGTACGCAGCTGAGCGGCGGCTTCTGCCAGCTCGGCGGCGGCCCGGGAGTACTCAAACTCGCCTGTCTTATTCGCCAGTGCCTTCTCGGCTTCCTTCTGGGCTTCCAGTGCTGCGGCTTCGTCTACATCCTTTGCACGAACCGCAGAATCAGCCATCAGGGTAACCAGGTTAGGCTGCACTTCCAGGTAGCCACCTGAAACGTACAGAATCTCCTCGGTGCCACCCTGCTTGATGATCCGCACTGCGCCCGGCTTGAGCGCAGACAGCAGCGGAGCATGGCCAAACTGGATACCAAGCTCACCCTCGGTACCGGTGGCGATCAGCATCTCCACCAGACCGGAGTAAATTTTTTCCTCGGCACTTACGACGTCACAATGTACGGTCATAGCCATTTCTTACGCCTCTTGGGTCAGAAAGGGAAGAAGCAGGTTTACTTGCCTTCTTTCTCTTTCATTGCCTTAGCCTTCTCGATTGCCTCTTCGATACCACCGCACATGTAGAAGGCCTGCTCCGGCATGTCGTCGTAGTCACCGTTCAGGATACCTTCGAAGCTGGCGATGGTTTCCTTCAGAGACACGTACTTACCAGGGGAACCGGTAAATACTTCTGCTACGTGGAACGGCTGAGACAGGAAGCGTTCGATCTTACGCGCACGGGAAACGGTCAGCTTGTCGTCTTCTGACAGCTCGTCCATACCCAGGATCGCGATGATGTCTTTCAGTTCCTTGTAACGCTGCAGAACGTTCTGAACGCCACGGGCAACGTTGTAGTGCTGCTCACCAATCACCAGCGGGTCCAGCTGACGGGAGGTGGAGTCGAGCGGATCGATCGCCGGGTAAATACCCTTGGAAGCGATGTCACGGCTCAGTACCACGGTCGCGTCAAGGTGCGAGAAGGTGGTGGCCGGAGACGGGTCAGTCAAGTCATCCGCCGGTACGTATACCGCCTGGATAGAGGTGATAGAGCCAGTCTTGGTAGAGGTAATACGCTCCTGCAGCTCACCCATTTCCTGGGCCAGGGTCGGCTGGTAACCTACCGCTGAAGGCATACGGCCCAGCAGTGCGGATACTTCGGTACCGGCCAGGGTGTAACGGTAGATGTTGTCAACGAACAACAGTACGTCACGGCCTTCGTCCCGGAACTTCTCGGCCATGGTGAGACCAGTCAGGGCCACACGCAGACGGTTTCCAGGGGGCTCGTTCATCTGGCCGTAAACCATGGCAACCTTATCGAGAACGTTAGACTCCTTCATTTCGTAGTAGAAGTCGTTACCCTCACGGGTACGCTCACCAACACCGGCGAATACGGAGAGACCGGAGTGCTCTTTCGCGATGTTGTTGATCAGTTCCATCATGTTTACGGTTTTGCCTACACCGGCACCACCGAACAGGCCAACCTTACCACCCTTGGCGAACGGGCAGATCAGGTCGATAACCTTGATACCGGTTTCCAGCAGGTCGGCAGACGCTGACTGGTCGGCGTAGCCCGGAGCTTTGCGGTGAATACCCCAACGCTCTTCTTCACCGATTTCGCCCTGCTCGTCGATGGGACGACCCAGAACGTCCATGATCCGGCCCAGAGTCTTGGTACCAACCGGTACAGAGATCGGCTTGCCGGTGTTTTCTGCTTTCAGGCCACGCTTCAGGCCCTCGGTGCTGCCCATGGCGATGGTACGAACAATGCCGTCACCCAGCTGCTGCTGGACTTCCAGAGTTGTTTCGCCACCTTCAAGCAGCAGTGCGTCGTAAACGCTTGGCACGGAGTCACGTGGAAATTCCACGTCGATAACCGCGCCAATGATCTGAACGATGTGTCCGCTACTCATGCTCGGTTCCTCGTTATCTAGTAGTCAATAAAACCAGTAGGTTTGTGAGCGCTATCAAACAGATGCGGCGCCGCTCACAATCTCCGAAATCTCTTGTGTGATCGCTGCCTGACGGGCCTTGTTATAGGCCAGCTGAAGCTCGTCAATGATGCTGCCAGCGTTGTCGGTGGCGCTCTTCATAGCGATCATCCGGGCGGCCTGTTCACAGGCCAGATTCTCTACCACACCCTGATACACCTGGGATTCGATATAACGTGGCATCAACCCGTCAAGAATCGGACGTGAGTCCGGCTCGTAGATATAATCCCACTGGCGACCGATGTCTTCATCGGAACCTTCCGGCAGAGGCAACAACTGCTCTGACTTCGGGCTCTGGGTCATGGTGTTGACGAACTCGTTACTGATCAGGAACAGACGGTCGATCTTGCCTGCCTCGAACGAATCCAGCATCACCTTGACACTGCCAATCAGCTTTTCCGCACTCGGGCTGTCGCCCATGTGGGTCAGGGCTGCAACCACGTTTCCGCCATAGCTGCGGAAAAAGGATGCGCCTTTCTGGCCAATGGCACAGATATCAGTCTCAATACCTTTCTCTTTCCATTCACGCATTTCGCGCACGAGCAGCTTGAACGCATTGGTGTTCAGGCCACCACACAGGCCGCGGTCAGAGGAAACTACAATGTAGCCTACCCGCTTGACCTCACGCTCCTGCATGAACGGATGACGGTAATCCTTGTTGGACTTAGCAATGTGTCCGATTACCTGACGCATCTTTTCGGCATACGGGCGAGTTGCCTGCATCCGATCCTGAGCCTTGCGCATCTTACTCGCCGCCACCATTTCCATGGCGGAAGTGATCTTCTGCGTGCTCTTGATGCTTCCGATCTGGTTACGTATTTCTTTTCCGACGGCCATAAGTCACTGCCTTTTCAAGTTAGACACTCAAAGGGACCAGCAAGCCCGCACAATGGCGGGCCCGGTGGATTTACCAGCTCTGAGTGGTCTTGAATTTCTCCAGAGCAGCTTTCAGGCCGGCAGCGATGTCGTCATTGAAGTTACCTTCAGGGCCGATCTTGTCCAGAAGCTCTTTCTGCTCGGAACGCATCCAGTCCAGCAGCTGTGCTTCGAACTTCACAACCTTGTTTACTTCAACATCGTCCAGGAAGCCTTCGTTGGCTGCGAACAGTGAAGTGCCCATTTCCGCAACGGTCATCGGGCTGTACTGGTTCTGCTTCATCAACTCGGTTACGCGCTGACCATGCTCCAGCTGCTTACGGGTTGCTTCGTCAAGGTCGGAAGCGAACTGGGCGAATGCCGCCAGTTCCCGGTACTGGGCCAGGGCCAGACGGATGTTACCGCCGAGCTTCTTCATGATCTTGGTCTGGGCTGCACCACCTACCCGGGATACGGAGATACCGGCGTTCATGGCCGGACGGATACCGGAGTTGAACAGGTTGGTTTCCAGGAAGATCTGACCATCGGTAATGGAGATTACGTTGGTCGGTACGAATGCAGAAACGTCACCAGCCTGGGTTTCGATGATCGGCAGTGCGGTCAGGGAACCGGTCTTGCCTTTCACTTCACCGTTGGTGAACTGCTCAACGTAGTCAGCGTTTACGCGGGAAGCGCGCTCCAGCAGACGGGAGTGCAGATAGAAAACGTCACCCGGGTATGCTTCACGTCCTGGCGGACGACGCAGCAGCAGGGAGATCTGACGGTAGGCAACGGCCTGCTTGGACAGGTCATCGTATACGATCAGTGCGTCTTCACCGCGGTCGCGGAAGAACTCACCCATGGAGGTACCGGAGTACGGAGCCAGGAACTGCATGGCTGCAGGATCCGCGGCACCGGCAGCAACCACGATGGTGTGGTCCATGGCGCCGTGCTCTTCCAGCTTGCGCACTACGGCGGCAATGGAAGACTGCTTCTGGCCAACGGCAACGTAGATACACTTGATGCCGGTGTGCTTCTGGTTGATGATCGCGTCGATCGCAACCGCAGTCTTACCGATCTGACGGTCACCGATGATCAGCTCACGCTGGCCACGACCGATGGGAACCATGGTGTCGATGGCTTTCAGGCCAGTCTGAACCGGCTCATCAACGGACTGACGAGCGATAACGCCCGGTGCAACCTTCTCGACCGGGGAAGTCAGGCTGTTGCCCAGCTCGCCCTTGCCGTCGATCGGGTTGCCCAGACCGTCTACAACACGGCCCAGCAGTTCGTTACCAACCGGTACTTCCAGGATACGACCGGTACAACGTACCTTCTGGCCTTCAGCCAGACCTTCGTAGTCACCCAGAACAACCGCACCAACAGAATCACGCTCCAGGTTCAGCGCCATGCCGTATGTGCCGTTGGCAAATTCAATCATCTCGCCGTACATAACGTCGGCCAGACCGTGGATCAGTACGATACCGTCAGAAACAGACAGGATCGTACCTTCGTTCTTAGCTTCGGAAGAGATATCGAGGTTCTCGATTCTCTTCTTGATGATGTCACTGATCTCGGATGGATTCAGTTGCTGCATGCCTTTGTCCTCAAACCTTGTGCTGAAATCAGGAGCCCAGAGCCTTGGCCATTCTGGCCAGCTTGCCACGAACTGAAGCGTCGATAACCAGGTCGCCTGTACGTACTACCACGCCGCCGATCAGATTCTGATCAACTGCGGTTTCAAGCTCAACCTTGCGCTCCAGCTTTTTGGACAATGCGTCGATCAGTTTCTGCTGTTCGTCTGCAGACAATTCGAATGCGGTATCGATTGTCAGGTGTACAGACTTCTCGAGGTCTGCACGGTACAAACGGAACAAAGCAGAAATCTCCGGCAACAGGGCCAGACGCTTGTTTTCAGCAAGAATCAACAGGAAGTTTCTGAGTGCTTCAGGCAGCGGCTCTTCAAAACAGTCAGCGAAGAGTTCCGCCTTGCGTTGCTCAGACAGGCCGGGGTTGGCCAGGATGTTCTTTACCTCTTGGTCAGCCGCAACCATAGCTGCGAAAGCCAGAGCCTGATCCCACTGATCAACGGCATTCTGGTCCTGCGCGGCTTTAAAAACGGCTTTCGCGTAGGGTCGGGCTAACGTTGTAAGTTCTGCCATGATGACCCTCTTTTAGAGTTCTGCGGCCAGCTTGTCCAGCATCTCGCTGTGAGCTTTGGCGTCTACAGAGGTTTCCAGAATCTTCTCGGCACCCGCAATGGCCAGAGTGGCCACTTCTGCACGCAGTGCGTCGCGAGCCTGAACACGCTCCTGTTGAATTTCCGCCCTTGCCTGCTCAATAAGCTTGTCGCCTTCTTTGCGAGCGTCGTCCTTGGAGGCTTCGACGATCTGGGCGGCACGCTTGTTGGCCTGGTCAATAAGGGCTGCAGCTTCTTCTTTCGCCTTCTGCAGTTCTTTAGCGGCTTTTTCCTGCGCAAGTTCCAGATCGAGGGAAGCCCGATCTGCGGCAGAGAGGCCGTCTGCAATTTTCTTCTGGCGCGCTTCCATGGCAGCCGTAATCGGCGGCCATACATACTTGACGCAGAACCAGACGAAAATAGCGAAGGCAATCGATTGCCCTATCAACGTAAGGTTTATATTCACGGCAATATACCTCTTGCTATTCGTTGCGTCCTGGTGTCCGGAATGCGGTGGCAGTGCCGGGCACTGCCACCCTCAATTCTCGGCTGATTAACCAGCAACAACGAAGATCAGGTACATCGCGATACCAACACCGATCATGGGAACCGCATCAAGCAGACCAGCCATGATGAATGCCTTGGTTTGCAGCTGGTTAGCCATTTCCGGCTGACGCGCAGTGGACTCGAGCAGTTTTCCGCCCAGCAGACCAAAACCGATACCAGCGCCCAGGGCACCCAGACCGATGATCAACGCAGCTGCGATAAATACCATTTCCATTGAAGACTCCTCAGTTTTTCAGATAGTTAAGGGTTTGTGTATTTAAGGGTTTATCAGTGATCTTCGTGTGCTGCGCTGAGGTAAACCACAGTAAGCACAGTAAAAATAAAGGCCTGAAGCGGGATCACCAGGATGTGGAAGATCGCCCAGGGAACGTTCAGTGTCCACTGGACCCACAGCGGCAACAACGCAATCAGGATAAAGACAACTTCGCCAGCGTACATGTTACCGAACAGACGCAGTGCCAGGCTGATCGGCTTGATGATCAGCGCCAGGATTTCCAGCAACAGGTTGAACGGAACCATGATCCAGTGATTGAACGGGTTAAAGGCCAGTTCTTTGGTAAAGCCACCGACGCCTTTCACCTTGAAACTGTAGAACAGGATCAGCAGGAACACACCGATGGAGATACCGAAAGTACCGTTGGGATCGGTGGTCGGAACAATCTTGAAGTACTCAAGACCCATCGCATGGGCGATAGACGGAATATAGTCGATCGGGATCAGCTTCAGGATGTTCATCAGCAGGATCCAGACAAAAATCGTCAGTGCCAGCGGGGCAATCAACGGGTTCTTGCCGTGGAAAACATCGCGCACGATGCCCTGAACGAATTCAAAAGTCATTTCAACCAGGTTCTGCAATCCACTCGGCGCGCCGTCGGTAACCCGGTTAGCCACAAAGCGGAACAGACCCAGGAACAAGATACCCATCGCGATAGACCAGCCGAGGGTATCGACGTGGAGCGCCATGAAGCCCATGTCTGCGGCTTCCTGGCCAGTGCGTGCGAAGGTCCAGGAGGCCTCCTGCACAACACTGCCGTCTGCGCGCTCATAGCCTTCCGGGAGCTTGCCATAGGTAAGGTTGGTGAGGTGGTGTTTTATATACTCTACTGGGGTATCAGCTGCCATACTGCTCTCGTCCAGTCATCGCTGTGGTCGCGGCCGGATGAGCCAGCGCAATGCCGTACCCAACACAACCATCACAGCAAAAGTGAATAACAGAGCCGGTACGTGTACTGGCTCCATTAAAGTGAAAACGGCCGCAAAAAAAACTGCGGTAAGGGCGAGTTTGATGCTCTCTGCCCTGAAAATGTTGCTGACTGCCAGGTGCATCTGCCTTGCGCCCTGGTACCGGTACGTCCGGTGAGCAAAGTAAGCGTTTGGTATGACAAAAATAAGACCGCCGATAAACGCGGAATAACCGGCCAAACGACTTTCCAGCAACCACAAAAGGCTCAGAACGGTGAGAGCGGCCATCTCTATGGTCAGCCACTGTTTCAGCGGCACGTACGTGATGGCTTTCATTGAACGGCTCATATCACTAGCTGTCATTCCAAGCGCGCGGAATTATATGTGTTAACCGGTAGCGGTTCAACATAACCCGACGGAAAAAATGGCGAAAATTTAACCAGATTTCAAGATGAAAAGGCCTGCTTTTACACAGGTTGTGTTATCAGGCTTCGGCTGCACCCAGATGTGGTGTTTCTGGCCTGAATGGATACTTTAGGATGATTTTCAGGAATTTCCGGGCGCTCAGCGGATATGGCCCAGAATACCGTCCAGCTCATCCAGCGAACTGTATTCGATCACCACTTTGCCCTTGCCCCGCTTGCCATGGGCAATGGACACCCGGGCACCGAGCCGGTCGGAAAGGTCGTCCTGCAGGGCACGGATGTTCGGGTCCAGCGCCTTGCTGCCGGAATCTTCCGTTGCGGGCTTTTCCTGCTGGATGCGGCGCACCAGGGCTTCGGTCTGGCGCACGGAAAGCGACTTGGCCACCACCTGGCGGGCCACCTGCATCTGCTGTTCCGGGGGTAAGGTCAGCATGGCGCGGCCATGGCCCATTTCCAGGTCACCATGCTCGAGCATGGTGCGCACGTCTTCGGTCAGGCCGATCAGCCGCAACAGGTTGGTAATGGTGGTGCGGGATTTACCCACAGCCTCTGCCACCTGGGCCTGGGTCAGGCCGAACTCTTCCTGCAGGCGCTGGAGGGCAAAGGCTTCTTCGATCGGGTTCAGGTTTTCGCGCTGGATGTTCTCGATCAGCGCCATGGCGATGGCGGCTTCATCCGGCACATCGCGGATGATGGCGGGAATGCTGTCGAGCTCGGCCATCTGTGTAGCGCGCCAGCGGCGTTCACCGGCAATCAGTTCATAGCGGCCTTCGGAAACCGGGCGCACCACCACCGGTTGCATCACACCCTGCTGGCGAATGGAATCTGCCAGTTCCTGCAGGGCGGCGGGGTCCATATCCCGGCGCGGCTGGTAACGGCCACGCTGGATGAGGTCTACGGGGATCTCCCGCAGTTCGCCATCGTGTTCGGCCACTTGCTGGTTCAGGTTAACCTTCGAGCCCTGTAACAGCGCTCCCAAACCCCGTTCGCCCAAGCCTCGTTTTTTCGCCGCCATGGTGTTTGTCATTCTTCCTGTTGAAAAAGTTGGTGCATGGTTGCCCGACGGCAAACTATGTTACACCGCAACGGCGGCGGATGTCTTTTTTGAACCGTGCCGGCGCACCATCTCGCCCGCCAGGGCCAGGTAGGCCACCGCACCCTTCGAGGTCTTGTCGTAGGCAAGTGCCGGCATACCGTAGCTGGGGGCTTCGGCCAGGCGCACGTTGCGGGGAATCACCGCCCGGTACACCTTCTCGCCGAAGTATTCACTGAGCTGGCCGGAAACATCCAGGGTCAGGCTGTTGCGGGGGTCGTACATGGTACGCAGGATGCCTTCGATCTCCAGGTTCGGATTGACCGTTTCCTTGATCTGTTCGACCGTGTTCATGAGTGCCGCCAGGCCTTCCAGCGCGTAGTATTCACACTGCATCGGAATCAGTACGGAGTCCGCCGCCGACAGGGAGTTTACGGTCAGCAGGTTCAGCGACGGCGGGCAGTCGATCAGGATGTAGTCGTAATTTTCCCGGACGCTGTTCAGCGCCAGTCGCAGCCGGTGCTCCCGGCCGATTTCGTTCATCAGTTCCACTTCGGCGGCCGTCAGGTCGCCATTGGCAGGCAGCAGGTCAAAGCCCGAGGCGTCGGTTTTCACGATGACTTCTGCCGGGCTGGCACGCTTGGTCAGCACATCGTAACCCGACAGTTCCAGGGCGTTTTTATCCACACCGCTACCCATGGTGGCGTTGCCCTGGGGGTCCATGTCTACCAAAAGCACCCGGCGCCTGGTAGCAGCCAGTGAGGCAGCAAGGTTCACGCAGGTGGTGGTTTTGCCCACACCGCCTTTCTGATTGGTCACTGCAATCACGCGCGCCATGCCTTGCCTCCTGCTGTTTCGGGTTACCGGGATTGGTCGGCCCGGGTGACGATCAGCAAATGCCGTTCGCCGTCTGCTCCGGGTACCTTCAGGGAATGGCTGGATTCTACCTGCCAGCCTTCCGGAAGGGCAGCCACTTCATCATCCGGATACAGACCTTTCATGGCAAGGAACTGGCCGTCATTCGCCAGCAAGCTGCCACACCAGCTAACCAGGTTCTCCAGCGCGGTAAAGGCGCGGCTGCTGATCTGGCTGAAAGGTTGTTCCGGCTGGCAGTCTTCGGCCCGGCCGTGGATGACGTCAACGTTGGCCAGGCCCAGTTCCAGCACACACTGGTTGAGGAACCGGGTTTTCTTGCCATTGCTGTCGAGCAGGGTAAAGCGCTTGTCCGGAAATACGATGGCCAGGGGAATGCCGGGCAGGCCGCCGCCGGCGCCTACATCCAGCAAGTGGTCGGTGGTTACCCAGGGCATGATGCTGAGGCTGTCGAGCAGCTGGCGCGACACCATGACCCGTTCATCCCGGACCGCGGTCAGGTTGTAGGCCTTGTTCCATTTATTCAGCAGGGCCAGAAATGCCAGCAACTTGGCCTGCTGGCTGTCACTGAGGGCAACACCCATTTGCGCCAGGCCATCCTGCAGCTGGCTTTGCCATAGCTGTGGATAACTCATCTCAGGCGCTCTGCTTTTTCAACAGGTCACGCTTTTTCAGGTGTACCAGGATCTGGCTGACTGCCGCCGGGGTCACACCCTGGATGCGGGAGGCCTGGGCCACGGTTTCCGGGCGCACGTCCTTGAGCTTCTGTTTGATCTCGTTGGACAGGCCACCGATCACGTCGTAGTCCAGGTCCAGCGGCAGCGCGGTGTTCTCGTTCTTGCGCAGGCGCTCGATCTCGTCCGCTTGGCGGGAGATGTAACCTTCGTACTTGATCTCTATTTCCACCTGGTCGGCCACGTTCGGGTCTTCTGCCCGCTCGGCACTGATCTCGGCGATGTGGTCGTAGACAATTTCCGGCCGGCGCAGCAGCTCAGCCAGGGACTGGTCCCGGGTCATTGGCTGTTTCAGGTAGCCGTTGGCACGCTCGCCCGCCTCAGTGTTCGGGTGGATGCGGGTGCTTTCCAGCCGGCTGCGCTCTTTGGTTATGCCTTCGCACTTGTCGCTGAATTTCTGCCAGCGCTCGTCATCCACCAGGCCCAGCTTGCGGCCGGTTTCGGTCAGGCGCAGGTCGGCGTTGTCTTCCCGCAGGATCAGCCGGTATTCGGCGCGGCTGGTGAACATGCGGTACGGCTCCTGGGTGCCCATGGTGATCAGGTCGTCCACCAATACGCCCAGATAGGCTTCGTCCCGGCGCGGGTACCACTCGTCTTTGTCCTGGGCCCGCAGCGAGGCGTTGATACCCGCCAGCAAACCCTGGGCGCCGGCTTCTTCATAACCGGTGGTGCCGTTGATCTGGCCGGCAAAGTACAGGCCCTGGATGAACTTGGTTTCCAGGGTATGACGCAGGTCCTGCGGGTTCAGGTAGTCATACTCGATGGCGTAGCCCGGGCGCAGGATGTGGGTATTCTCGAAACCGGGAATGGAACGCACGGCCTTGAGCTGGATATCAAACGGCAGGCTGGTGGAAATGCCGTTCGGGTACAGCTCGTTGGTGGTCAGGCCTTCCGGCTCCACAAAAATCTGGTGCGAGTCTTTATCGGCAAAGCGGTTGACCTTGTCCTCGATGGACGGGCAATAGCGCGGGCCCACGCCTTCGATGTTACCGGCGAACATGGGCGAGCGGTCAAAACCGCTGCGGATGATGTCGTGGGTTTCTTCGGTGGTGCGGGTCACGTAGCAGCAGATCTGCTCCGGATGCTCGTCACGGCTGCCGATAAACGACATCACCGGGGTCGGGTCGTCACCCCACTGCTGCTGCATCGCGGAGAAATCCACGGTGCGGGCGTCAATACGCGGCGGTGTACCGGTTTTCAGGCGGCCCACGTTGAACGGCAGTTCCCGAAGGCGCCTGGCCAGGGCATTGGCCGGCGCATCACCGGCACGGCCACCGGCGTGGTTCTGCATACCGATGTGGATAACTCCGCCGAGGAAGGTTCCGGTGGTCAGCACAACGGTCTTGGCGTTGAAACGGATGCCGGTCTGGGTGACCACTCCCACAACCTGGTCGTTTTCCACAACCAGGTCGTCCGCCGCCTGCTGGAACAGGGTTAGGTTGGGCTGGTTTTCCAGCATATGGCGAATGGCTGCCTTGTACAGAATCCGGTCAGCCTGGGCGCGGGTGGCGCGTACGGCCGGGCCCTTGCGGCTGTTGAGTACCCGGAACTGGATACCGGCCTGGTCTGTAGCCCGGGCCATGGCACCGCCGAGGGCGTCGATTTCCTTCACCAGGTGGCTCTTGCCGATGCCACCGATGGCCGGGTTGCAGGACATCTGCCCCAGGGTCTCAATGTTGTGGGTCAGCAGCAGGGTTTGCGAGCCCATGCGCGCAGCCGCCAACGCAGCTTCAGTGCCGGCATGGCCACCACCAATGACAATGACATCGAAACGGGTCGGAAACTCCACACTACACCTCGGAAATCGGGGAAAAAAACAGGGCGGCGAGTATAACGCCTCGCCCGGGAAATTACAGTCAGAATGTGCAAATTTTAACCAGAACTTCGGGTATCCGAAAGCCGCCAGGTGGGGGAACCGGGTACAACCCGGGTTCGGCGACCGGTTTTAATCTAGGTAAAAACCGAAACTATCGGTTTTTCAGAAGCTTGTAGCCGGCAGTTCAGAAAAGTTTTCAAGAAAGTTATCCACATTTACAAAGGCTTTTCAGAGCCGGTTTTACGACTATAACTTACTGTTATTATTGCATTTACAAAAAACGATCCAACGGTTATCCGTAGCTTTTCCCATTAATTATCCACAGATTGGGCGGCACGGCGCCGGAGCCCCAGCACACTTACCCACACCAGCGCATTCACCAGGGATAAGATCAGGAAAAAGGTCGGGATTCCCAGGCCAAAGACCCCGAGCACCAGGATACCGGCAATGGCACTGGCCACCATGAACAGGGAATTGATCACATTCAGGGCAGCAATAATGCGGGCCCGCTTGTGATCCGGGGTTTCATACTGGATAAACGCATACAGCGGCACAATGAACAGGCCACCGCAGATGCCGATACCCACCAGGTCAAGCAACACCCGGATATACACAGGTTCCGTCATCAGGCTGAGCCAGGTGGACGGCTCCGGGTTGGCCGGTACCGCAAAGAACAGGTCAATGCCCAACAAGGTCAGGCCCAGGGCGCCCCAGGGTACCGGCGCCAGGGTTATTCGATGCTTGGTCAGCCGTTCGCACAGCATGGAGCCTGCGGAGATACCCACAATGAACATGGCCAGCAGCAAGGTGACCACGGTTTCGTCACCCGCCAGCCAGGTTTTGGCAAAGTTGGGAAACTGGGTCAGGTACGCCGCGCCCAGGAACCAGAACCAGGAAATAGCCAGGATCGCCCCCAACACTTTGGGGCGTTCCCGGGCCACGGCCATCAGCCGCCAGGTTTCCAGCAAGGGCCGGAAACGCACCATCACTTCCGGTGCTTCATCCCGGGTATCCGGTACCTTGCGCGCCGCCAGGTAGCCCAGCACCGCCATCACCAGCACGGCCACAGCAGTAATACGGGCCGCCTGCTCCGCACCGGCGATAACACCGGCGGCAATAGTGCCCAGAAGAATGGCCACGAAGGTCCCCATGCTGACCAGGCCGTTGCCACCCACCAGTTCGTCGTTTGCCAGCACCCGGGGCAGGATGGAGTATTTCACCGGCCCGAAGAACGTGGACTGCGCGCCCATCAGGAACAACAACACCAGCAGCAGTTCGTACCAGCCAAACCACAAAGCCAGCGCGGCCAGGGACATGATGCCGATTTCCGCCGCCTTGACCCGGCGGATAATCCAGGCCTTTTCATAGCGGTCGGCCATCTGGCCGGCAATGCCGGAGAACAGGAAAAACGGCAGGATAAACAGGAAGGCGGCAATATTGACCACCACATTGACCGACAAGCCCATCAGGCCACCGGCCTGGTAGGTAATCAGCAACAGCAGGGCATTCTTGTACAGGTTGTCGTTAAAGGCGCCGGAGAACTGGGTCAGGTAGAACGGCAGAAACCGCCGCTGGCCCAGCAACCGGAACTGGCTGTGCACAGGCATCAGAACTCATCGGCCTTCTTTGCCGGGCTGCTTGCCAGGCCGGAGCCCCCGGACGGGCCGGCCGCCAGCCTGTCCAGCTCTTTTTCCACCGCGTTGGCAGACTTGGCGAACCGGGCCAGCAGGTTATACAACACCGGGATAATAAACAGGGTCAGGGTGGTGGCGAAGATCAGCCCGCCCAGAATCACCATACCGATCGCCGCCCGGCTTTCCGCACCGGCCCCGGTGGCAATCACCAGGGGAACCGCACCGAACACGGTGGAGATGGTGGTCATCAGTACCGGGCGGAAGCGCAGCGTCGCGCCTTCCAGAATGGCATCCCGCACACTGTAACCTTTGTCCCGCAGCTGGTTGGCGAATTCCACGATCAGGATACCATTCTTGGCCATCAACCCCAGCAACATGATGATCCCGATCTGGCTGTAGATGTTCAGGCTGATGCCGGACCAGGCCAGGGCAATCAGCGCACCGGTAACCGCCAGGGGCACCGACAGCATGATGATCATCGGGTGAATCCAGCTTTCAAACTGGGCCGCCAGCACCAGGAACACAATCACAAAGGCCAGGGCAAAGGTGATAAAGATGGCCGCCGAGGAATCCTCGAATTCCCGGGACAAGCCTTTGTAACTCAGCCGGGCTTCCGGCGGCAAGTTATCCACAGCCAGGTTATTCAGGTAATTCAGGGCCGTACCCAGATCGTAGCCATCGGCCAGGGAAGCGCTGATCACCACCGCCGGCAGACGGTCGATCCGGCGCAGATCCGGGTTAGCGCCGATTTCCTCCACCGACACCAGGGCTTTCAGGGGGATCAGCTCCCCCCCTGCCCTCGGCCGCAGGAAAATCTGCTCCAGGTCATCCGGGGTGGCGCGGTTGGCATCCTCGGCCTGGATAATCACATCGTACTCCTGGCCCCGGTCCAGGTAGGTGGTCACCTGTCGGGACGCCAGCATGGTCTGCAGGGTGAGCCCGACATCCTGCACGGTGATATCCAGGTCGGCCGCCCTGTCGCGGTCGATGTTCACCCGGAGTTCCGGGCGGGTAAGCTCGAAATCGGTATCCACATTCAGCAGGTTCGGGTTTTCCCTGGCCCGCTCCATGATCTCTTCACTCCAGGCCTGGACCGATTCGTAGTCCGGGCCGGCAATCACAAATTCCACCGGCTGGCTGAAGCCCCGCTGGCCAAGGCCTGGCGGGTTGATTACGTTGATGCGGGCACCGGATATATCCGACAGCTTGTCACGGATATCTGTAGTCACCTGCTGTTGCTTGATGTTCCGCTGCTCCCAGGGCACTAGCCCCATAATCATGAAGGCGCTGTCTTCTTCATCGCGGAAACCGACAATGGAAAGTAACCGCTCGGCGGTGCCCTCCTCCAGGTAGGTCAGCAACCGTTGCTCGGCCTGCTGCACGAAGTGGTCGGTATATTCGACGGTGGCGCCCCGGGGCGCACTGGTGGGCATGATGATTACGCCACGGTCTTCAATGGGCGCCAGTTCCTGCGGCAAGCGGGGATAAATCACCGCCGCCACGATCAGCCCGGCAATCCCCAGGCCCAGCAACAGGCCAGGCTGGTTCAGGGAAAACTCCAGCAGGCGCTTGTAGGCGTTAGTCAGGCCATTGAGCACCTTCTCGCTGAAGGCCCAGAGCCGGTGGCCTTCCGCCGTTTCCGGACTGTGGCGCAACCACTTGGAACACAGCATCGGGGCCAGGGTGAGCGCCACCAGGCTGGAGAAGATCACAGCCGCCGCCAGGGTAAACCCGAACTCGGCAAACAACCGGCCCACGTTACCGCCCATAAACGAGATGGGCACAAACACCGCCACCAGCGTCAGGGTGGTGGCAATTACTGCAAAGGCAACCTGCTTGGCACCACGATAGGCCGCCAGCAACGGTGGCTCGCCTTCATCAATCCGGCGCTGGATGTTCTCCAGCATCACGATGGCGTCATCCACCACCAGGCCGATGGCCAGGATTACCGCCAGCAGGGTCAGCACGTTGATGGAAAATCCCAGAAAGCCCAGGCCGATAAAGGCACCGATCACCGCCACCGGAATGGTGACCGCCGGAATCAACGTGGCGCGCCAGGACCGCAGGAACAGGAAAATCACCAGGATGACCAGCGATACCGAGATCGCCAGGGTCACCAGCACTTCCTTGATAGAAGCACGGATAAAGATGGATTCGTCGTAGCTTTCGCTGATCGACACTTCCGGTGGCAGGGTTTCACGGATCTTGTCCAGCTCGGCCCGCACACCGTCAGACACCGCAACGGTATTGGCCTTGGACTGGCGGATAACCCCCATGCCAATAGCCGTGCGGCCGGCAGCCCGCAGGCGGCCGATATCCGATTCCACACCCATCTGTACGTTGGCTACTTCACCCAGTCGCAGCAGGTCGTTGCCATCCCGGCGTACGACCAGGTTGCGGAATTCTTCCACTGTGGATAACCGGCCCTCGGCCCGCACGGTAAAGTTGCGGGTGGAAGAATCCACCGAACCGGCCGGTAATTCCACGTTGTTGGCCCGCAGGGCCTGCTCGACTTCCGCCACCGTGATGTTGCGGGCCGCCAGCCGTTCCCGGTCAAGCCAGACCCGAATGGCATAGCGGCGTTCGCCACCGATACGCACATCGGCCACGCCGTCCAGCACCGATAAACGGTCGCTCAGCACCCGGTCGGCAAAATCACTCAGTTCGGCGGCATCCCAGACTTCGCTGGTCAGAGTTATCCACATCATCGGCCGGGCATCGGAATCGGCCTTGCGAACCACCGGCGGATCGGCTTCGTCCGGCATCTGGTTCAACACCCGGGAGACGGCATCACGCACATCGTTGGCAGCAATGTCGATATCGCGGGAGGTGTTGAACTCGATGGTGGTGCGGGATTCGCCCTGCTCGGTGGAAGACTCAATAGAGCGGATACCTTCAATGCCACTGATGGCGCCTTCGATCACCTGGGTAATCTGGGTATCCACCACTTCGGCGGCGGCACCGGTGTAATCGGTGGACACCGAGACCACTGGCGGGTCGATATCCGGATACTCCCGAACCGGCAGGCCCATCAGGGCGGCCAGCCCGAACACAACAATCAGCAGGCTCAGAACCGTGGCGAAGACCGGGCGCTTGATGGAGACGTCTGACAGCACCATGGCTCAGGACCCCTGCACAGAGTCGAACCGGTTCTCCGGAATGGCAAGGCCTGACTCGATCACCCGAACCCGGTTGCCGGAACTCAGCCGGTCCTGGCCGGTAATAATCACCGCATCTTCCATGGTCAGGCCATCGGTGACTTCCACCCATCCAGGCAGGCGGCTGCCGGTTTTTACCGAAACCCGGCGGGCCTGACCATCTTCGGCCACGAATACGTATTTCTGGTCGCCCCGCAGCATCACCGCCTGCTCCGGTACCACCAGGCCTTCCCGTTCCTGCAGGGTCAAAGAGGCGGACATAAACTGGCCCGGTCGCAAGCGGCCATCGGGGTTATCAATCAGAGCCCGCACCGCCAGGGTGCGGCTCAGCTCGCTGATGCGGGTAGCCAGCTCTACCAGCTCGCCTTCAAAGATTTCATCGGGGAATGCCGGAGAGGTGGCCCGCACCGGCTGGCCCAGCTGAACCTGTCCGACAAACCGCTCGGGCACTGCAAAGTTCAGTTCCAGCTGATCCGTGGAATCCAGGGTGGTGATCACGGTGCCGGCTTGCAGGTAGGCGCCCACACTGATGTCCGACAGCCCGACCACGCCGGAGAACGGCGCTTCAATCCGGTGGTTCTGAAGCCGGACCCGGGCTGCTTCGCGCTGGGCAATGGCAACATCCACCGCAGTTCTCAGCTCATCCACCTGGGACTGGGATACGCTGTTGTTGGCCCGCAGGCTGCGGGCCCGGTCATATTGCCGGCGGGCGTCTGCCAGCTGGGCTTCAATTACGGCCAGGTCGGCGGTCGCCTGGCGATCATCCAGCCGCAACAGTACATCGCCTTGCTGCACCTTGCGCCCGGTTTGCAGGTTGAGTTCCACTACCCGACCGCTGACTTCGGTGGTCAGGGCCACCGCATCCATGGCATTCAGGTTGGCAACGGCCGATACCTCATCCCGCACCCTGCGCATTTCCGGTGCCGAGATATTGACCGTGGATGCCGTGGGTTCGTCTTCAGCTTCCGCATCAGCCGGGTCTTCCAGGCTCAGATACACGCCGGCACCTGCCACCACAACTCCAACCAACACAAGCGCCACCAGCCATTGCTTCCACATGGGTATCTGTTACCTGTCCGTATTCTGTTATCAGGATTGCGGGGCTGGCCCCGCGCCTTTTTTCTGGATCACCAGCACCACTTCCCCGACGTCCACACCCCACTTGCTCATGGTGGTCTGGTTGATCAGGGTATCGGGGGTAACCAGATACATCCAGTCGTCCATTCTGACATCAATCGTGCCATCACCGTATGACACCCGCAGAACATAGTTCATGTGGATGGCATTGCCCTGCCAGCGCATGGTGCCCGGTTCAACGACATCGCCAGCCTCGGCGTGGTAGCCCTGCTCCGATGGCGTCAGGGTCCAGACCCGGGTCTGCTCTTCGCCATCATCGAAACGGAACACTTCGTCCAGGGTGCCCACGCCGTTGTCGTCCCAGCTGGCCACGATATCCGCATCGAAGGTGCGGATGACCTCGCCGGAGAAGTCCTTGACCACACCCCGGGCAGAAAGTTCGCCGGTAAAGAACTGACTTGGCACCAGGTCTGGCCCGGTGCTCTGGTAATCATCCAGTGCGGGCCCGGCACAGCCTGCCAGCACCAGAGACATCAACAATATAAGACTCAACGGCCCCAGACCACTGGCCTTGGGTCGCATCCGGGAATTTTGCATGACTTTTACACTCCGGGTTCACGCCAGAACAGCCTGACAGTGCAGAGATCTACGGCCTGCTTGCCGTTTCCGATCAGAAAATCGCCACTGCGTCATTTCAGCCAATTGTCCATTTTGACAGCCATTCAGGCGCTTTCCGTCAATGGCAGCCCCACGGGAATGCCGTAAAACTGCACTCATCCGGGCTTTCGGGCCCGCACGAATCGGACTGAGATTAAACGAGGACCGGCTATGCCTGTGTATAAAGCGCCCCTGCGGGACATGAAATTCCTGCTGAATGATGTATTCGACTACCCGACCCATTACCAGGGCCTGGCCTCCGGCGAAAACGCCACTCCGGACATTGTAGATGCAATCCTTACCGAGTGTGGCCGCTTCTGTGAAGAAGTGCTGAGCCCCCTGTACCAGAGCGGCGACGAAGAAGGCTGCAAGCTGGAAAACGGCGAAGTGATCACCCCCAAGGGCTACAAAGAAGCCTACCAGCAGTATGTGATGGGTGGCTGGCAGGGCTTGTCTGCCCCCGAAGAGTTTGGCGGCCAGGGCCTGCCGGCTTCCATGGGCCTGTTCAAACAGGAAATGATGGGCACGGCCAACTGGTCGTTCTCCATGTACCCGGGGTTGTCCCTGGGTGCCATGAACACCATTTTCCTGCACGGCACGGACGAGCAGAAACAAACCTATCTGGTGCCCCTCACCGAAGGCCGCTGGGGCGGCACCATGTGCCTGACCGAACCCCAGTGCGGTACCGACCTGGGCCAGGTGAAAACCAGGGCTGAACCCCAGGCCGATGGCAGCTACAAACTGACCGGCACCAAGATCTTTATCTCCTCCGGTGAACACAACCTGACCGAGAACATTGTGCACATTGTCCTGGCCCGCCTGCCGGATGCCCCGAAAGGCACCAAGGGCATCAGCCTGTTCATTGTGCCGAAGTTCATGCCGGCCGCCGATGGCGGTGTCGGCGAGCGCAACGGCGTAAGCTGCGGCAGCCTGGAAAAGAAAATGGGTATCAAGGCGTCCGCTACTTGCGTAATGAACTTTGACGGTGCCACCGGCTACCTGATCGGCCCGGAAAACCAGGGCCTGGAGTGCATGTTCACCTTTATGAACACCGCCCGGATTGGTACCGCCATTCAGGGTGTGGGGCCGGCCGAGCTGTCTTACCAGTGGGCGCTGGACTATGCCAAAGAACGCCGCTCCATGCGCGCGCTGTCTGGCAAGAAAGAGCCGGACCAGGTGGCCGACAGCCTGATTCACCACGCCGATGTTCGGCGCATGCTGCTGACCCAGAAAGCCATCGCCGAAGGTGGCCGGGCCATGCTCTATTACGCGGCCCGGGTAGCCGACCACATGGTGGAAGCCCATACCGCAGGTGATACTGAAAAAGCCGAGAAGTACGACGACAAACTGGGCTTCCTGACCCCGATCCTGAAAGGCTTCCTGACCGAACTGGGTTGTGAAGCCGCCAACCTGGGTATGCAGGTGTTCGGCGGCCACGGTTACATCCGCGAACACGGTATGGAACAGATCGCCCGCGATACCCGCATTGCCACCCTGTACGAAGGCACCACCGGTATCCAGGCCCTGGACCTGCTGGGCCGTAAGGTGTTGCTGATGACCCAGGGCGGCGCGGTGCGCGAGTTCACCTTCAAGGTGGCCAACTTTGCCCGCAAACACCTGACCGACAAACGCCTGCGCCCGATGGCGGTGGAGCTGCTGAAACTCACCGCCCAGTGGAACGTGCTGACGGTACGGGTGATGCTGGCGGCCCGCAAAGACCGGGATGTGGTCAGCGCCGCAGCCTACGACTTCCTGATGTACAGCGGCTACGTGAGCATGGCCTACATGTGGCTGCGCCAGTCCGCCGTGGCTGTGGATAAACTGGATAATGGCGGCGAAGAGTCTGAATCCTTCTACCAGACCAAGCTCAACACCGCCGAGTTCTACTACGAGCGCTTGCTGCCCCGGGCCCAGACCCATGCCACCAGCATGCTCAGCCCGACCCGCAGCCTGATGCAGATTGAAGCCGAGAACATGGCCTTTACCGGGTAATGCCGGTAACTTCCGGTCCCGGGTTTTCCCGGGACTTTTTTCTTCCGGACCCGGGGCCTTGAAATCCCGGTTCCACAAAAAGGGGAAGCAGCTGGCTTCCCCTTTTTACGTTGTCGGCTTTTATTAACAGAAGCTGTGGATAACTTAGAAATCCACAGTGGCGGAAAGCCACAGGCGGCGGCCCTCTTCCACCGTACCGCCGCTGGCCATGCCGCGGAACACGTAGATGTAATCAGATGCCCAGTCGGTTACCTGGTCACCGTCCGCGTTGATATAGCTGTAATTGCTGCCCTCGAGGAAGTCCTTGTCAAACAGGTTGTAGATGGTCGCCGTCAGTCGAACCTTGTCGCTGGCCTGGTAAGAGCCACCCAGATGGAACAGCGCATAATCGCTCAGCTCTCCGACCTGTTGGTCTATGGCCTGCTCTTCCGTACTCAGGTTTTCCCGGGTTTTCAGGTAGCGGGTGCGCTCGCCCCGATATTCACCAGACAGCCACAGCCCCAGTTTGGCTGTTGCCTGCCAGTTAAGCCGGGCGTGCAGCACATGTTCCGGTGTGTTGGTCAGCTTTTCACCCTTGTTGTCACCGCTTTTCTGCTCGGAATCAGTGTAGGTGTAGTTGCCGCGAAGGCTCCAGTCCGGGGCAAACTGCCAGCTGGAGGCCAGCTCGATACCCCGGGTTTCCGCCTTGCCGATGTTATCCAGCTGATCGTAGGTGCCATCGGGAATCCGTGGATCGCCGCTGATGGTCACCTCTGAGCCATCATCAATCTTGTCTTCAAAGCGTGTGAAGAATACGGTGGCATTGGCCTTGAAGCCGTCAAGGTTGTCAAAGTAAGCGCCGGCTTCGTAGTTGGTGCTCTTCTCCGGCTCCAGGTCCGGAGTACCGATGGTGATATCTTCACCCTGTCCTGTGACACCGTTGATGCCATCGTGGAGATCGTTGATGTCCGGCGTACGATACCCCTGACTGACCCCGCCCTTGAAGGTCCACGACGGTGTGCTGTTCCACACCAGGTAGGCTCGTGGCGTAAAGTGGCCGGAGAAGGCATCGTGGTCTTCGTAGCGACCGCCCAGCGTCAGCGCCAGATCGTCTCTCAGATACCACTCGTCTTCGGCAAAAACCGCCCAGGAATTCTGCTCAAAGGTCGTGTCGGCAATGCCGTCGGTCAGTTCGGTGTCCCGGTACTGAGCCCCGAAGGTGGCGATATGGTTATCGGTTAGCGGAGCGACCAGCTTGGTATCAAAGACGGTGTCTTTGGATTCCAGTTCCCGCTCGGCACCACCCACCAGGTTCTGGTAAGGGGCGTCGTAAGCAGCACCGATAGTCCCCGGCAGGGTCCGGCCTTCAGTTTCGGTCACGTTGTAGGTCAGGTCATTGCTCCAGGTGCCAAAGCCAAGCTGGCTTGAGTGACCCAACGCCACCTGGTCCCGGTTGAAACGCAGTTCATCGGAATAGCCGTTCGCCACACCAGGGTCGTCTCCACAACTGCGGTCCCGGCCATCCAGCGTACCAAGCTGACAGGACTCGTTGTTGTAAACCTGACGGCCCTGCTCCGCATCCAGATAGAACTCGTGGCCGGCGGCCGGCACCAGGGTCAGGCGGGCACCCAGGGTATGATTGCGGCCATCCACCGGTGCAACGCCGCGCTTGGGTGCCTCGCTACCGTCTTCAAAGTCCAGGTCGGCTGCTTCCCGGTCAAGCACGCTGCCTCGCACGGCCAGCCCCAATACGTTCTCGATCAACGGACCGCTGGTGTAGAAACTGGTCTTGCCGGTATCACCGTAGTCCCGGTTTTCCTGGAAGGTATGCTCCAGGGTGACCGAGCCGGTCCACTCATCCGAGACTTTCTTGGTGATGATGTTGACCACACCGCCGATGGCATCAGAACCATAGAGAGTAGACATGGGGCCACGAATGACTTCGATACGCTCAATGGCGGAAAGGGGCGGAATGAAACTGGTGGAGGTGTCGCCGAATCCGTTCGGGGTAACGTCACCCGGTGGGTTCTGGCGACGGCCATCAATAAGGATCAGGGTGTATTCACTGGGCAGGCCCCGAATGCTGACGTTCAGGCCGCCGGTTTTGCCGGTGCTCTGGCGTACATCCACGCCCTCTACCGTTTCGAGTGCTTCCCCCAGGTTGGAAAACTGACTCTGCTGCAGGCTTTGCTGATTGATCACACTGATGCTCGCCGGCGCATCGGTAACCTTCTGCTCAAAACCGGCGGCGGAGACCACCAGCTCGTCCATTTGCACCGGCTGCGCAGTGGCCTGCAGTGAATAACCGGCAGAGATTACCGCAACCGAGGTCGCCAGCAATGAAGACCTGAACACCATGTGTCGCTCCCAAAATTAAGCAATGAATTTCAGGAGCGAATGATATTTGTTATCAATTGAGAATTACAGCAAGTTAACTGGAACAATTTGTGCCAAAAACTGGAACGATTACGCCATCGCCGCTTTTCCGCTGAGGTTACTGATCCCGGAAGCGGCGGATAAAGGCTTCGGATTCGGCGATAGAGGCTTCCATGTTGCGGATCAGGCTGTCGACATCACTGCGGATTTTACCCAGCTCCGTTTCCAGCGCACCGATGGCCTGGGCATTCAGGTTGTGCTTGAGGTACAACACCTGGTCTTCAAACGCCTGAAGCACCGGATCCATGCGGGATTCCGCCTGATGCATCCGGTTAATCAGCTGCCCGTACTGATTGCGGGTTTCCTGCAGTTGCTGCTCGCTGCTGCGGCGCAGGGATGCGCTTTCGTACAGGTCCAGCTCGTCTTCCCACTCGGCAAACAGGGCGCCCGCTACATCCTCGACGCTGTCGATCCGGTCCCGGACCTTCTCGGCAGCATCTTCGCTGTCTTGATAGGCATCGCGGATTTCTTCGTACTTGGCCTTCAGTTCGGTATCGGGAATGGCCACCACACTCTGGAACCGTTCCAGTGACGAGCGGAAGGTTTCCTGGGCATCTGTCTGGGCATCCCGTGCGTTCTCGACCCGGTCGACCAGGATATCGCGCTTCTCGAACCCGAGCTTTTCCATGGTGTTGTAGTACACGGTGCTGCAGCCGGTCAGCACCAGCGCCGCGAACAGGGTGAATAAGCCAATGGTGTTCCGGGAGTTGTTTTTCATGGTTGTTCCTATTTTCCGATGCAGAAGCTGCTGAAAATCTTACCCAAAAGCTCATCCGGCGTCAGATGCCCGGTGATTTCTCCCAGGGCATCCTGGGCTGCCCGCAGGTCTTCCGCCAGTAGTTCCCCCGCACCATAGCCTTCCAGCTGGGTCTGGCCCTGCAGCAAGGAATCCCGTGCCCGTTCGAGTGCATCCAGGTGCCGGCGCCGGGCCAGGAAGCCTCCTTCGGTGGTGCTGGCGAAGCCGATGCACTCTTTCAGGTGATCCCGAAGTACTTCCAGGCCTTCCGCAGCCTTGGCAGCAAGCCGGATAACCGGGGCGGTTTGATGCGGCTCTGCGATGATACCCACAGCTTCACCGGACAAATCCACCTTGTTGCGAATGACGGTGACCGGTGCGCTGGCGGGTAGCTGGTCGATAAAGTCCGGCCAGATTTCATGGGGTTCGGTTTTGTCGGTGGTGGTGGCATCCACCATCAGCAGGATGCGGTCGGCCTGGCGGATTTCTTCCCAGGCCCGGGCAATGCCGATGCGTTCCACTTCATCCGGACTGTCCCGCAGGCCGGCCGTGTCGATGATATGCAGCGGCATGCCATCGATGTGGATATGTTCCCGCAGGACATCCCGGGTAGTGCCTTCGATAGCGGTCACAATCGCCGCTTCCCTGCCCGCCAGGGCATTGAGCAGGCTGGATTTTCCGGCATTGGGTCGGCCCGCGATCACTACTTTCATGCCGTCCCGCAAAATAGTGCCTTGCTGGGCTTCGCCCAGGATCTGCTCTACCTGTTTCAGCAGGTTCTGGAGGTCGGTTGCCACCTTGCCATCCGCCAGGAAGTCGATCTCCTCTTCCGGAAAATCGATGGCCGCTTCCACGTAAATGCGCAGATGGGTGATGGCTTCCACCAGGTTATCCACCCGCTTGGAAAACACCCCCTGCATGGAACGCACGGCACAACGGGCAGCCTGTTCCGAGCTGCTTTCGATCAGATCGGCAATAGCTTCGGCCTGGGCCAGGTCCAGCTTGTCATTCAGGAAGGCTCTTTCGGAGAATTCACCTGGGCGGGCCAGCCGGGCACCCAGGCTGCAGACTTCCCGCAACAGGATATCCAGGATCACTGTGCCGCCGTGGCCCTGGAGTTCGAATACATCCTCGCCGGTAAAGGAGTTCGGATTGGGGAAGTACAGGCCGATGCCTTCATCGATCAGTTCACCCTGTTGGTCCCGGAACGGACCGTAATGGGCATATCGGGGTCTGGGCTCGAAGCCCAGCATGGCGCGGGCTATGGTCATGGCTTTCGGGCCGGACACCCGAACAATACCTACACCGGCCTGGCCCGGAGCAGTGGCAATAGCGGCAATGGTGTCTGTAGCTGGCTGCATCTTCATTTTCCCGGGATAGAAAAAACAAAGGCTCCCCAAGGGAGCCTTTGTCAGGTCAGAAGGACTGTTAAATCAGTACTTCTTGCCTGCAGTTTCCGCTTCGATCTTGCGGGTAATGTACCACTGCTGGGAGATCGAAAGAATGTTGTTCACCAGCCAGTACAGTACCAGGCCTGCCGGGAACCACAGGAAGAACACAGTAAAGATCAGCGGCATCAGCTTCATGATCTTGGCCTGCATGGGATCCGGCGGTGTCGGGTTCAGGCTCATCTGGATGAACATGCTGGCACCCATCAGGATTGGCAGGATGAAGTACGGGTCCATCTGGGACAGATCCTGGATCCACAGCATGAACGGCGCATGGCGCAGCTGTACACTTTCAAACAGTACCCAGTACAGGGAAATGAACACCGGCATCTGAACCAGGATCGGCAGACAGCCACCCAGCGGATTGATTTTTTCGCGCTTGTATAGCGCCATCATTTCCTGGGACATACGCTGGCGGTCGTCGCCATAGAGTTCCTTCAGGCGGGTCAGCTGCGGAGCGACCGCACGCATCTTGGCCATGGACTTGTAACTGGTGGCAGACAGGTGGAAGAACACCGCCTTTACCAGAACCGTCAGCAGGATAATGGCCACACCCCAGTTACCCACCAGGCCATAGAACCATTCCAGGATGATGAACAGCGGCAGCGAGATGAAGAACAACCAGCCGAAATCAACGGTGCGGTCCAGGTTGGGTGCCAGGGCTTCCAGGCGATCAATGATCTTCGGGCCCACGTAGGCGGTTGCGCCAATTTCCGCGGTATCACCGGCAGCCACCGTGGTGGCGGGGTAAACAAAGCCCATCACGTGCAACTGATCCCGACGGGTACTCTGGAACTGGGCTGTCTGATCACGGTCAGGAACCCAGGCGGTCAGGAAGTAGTGCTGCAGAAACGCCAGCCAGCCGTTGGTAACAGACTGGTTGATGCGGTTTTCGGATAGATCATCAAAGTCGTATTTTTCGTAGGGGTCTTCCGGCGTACTGACCACCATACCCAGATAGGCCTTGATACCCATGCTGGCCTGGGAAGTGGGGTCCGGAGCCTGGTCACGAACGATTTTACCGGTAAAGTTGCCCTGCCAGTCGGATTCCGAGTTGTTGCTGATCAGGTAACGAACACCGATTTCGTAGCTGTCCCGGGCCAGTTGGTAACGCTTGGTGATAGCCACGCCCTGATCGGTGGTGAAGGTCAGGTCGATGTTGAGTTCGTCCTGGCCTTCAGATAATTCGAATTCGCTGCTTTCAGCGTTGAATACCGGCGCCTGGGAGGCGTTACGGCCATCCGGGCCATCACGGCCGATCAGTCCGCTTTCCAGCAGGTAGGTACGGGTCTGGGTGCTGGTCAGCAGTTTCAGGGGTTGTTCGCTGTTGAGGGATTCGTCGTACTGGAGCAGTGAACTTTCCACCACGTTACCGCCAATGCGGTCAATTTTCAGCTGGAAAACGTCGGTGGTTACGGTGATGTAGCGGTTGCTGACTGAACCTTCCGCAGCTGCAGACGTTGACGACAGGCTACCGGTTTCCGGTGTGGCGAATTCATCGTTGCCTGATGCTGTGGATCCGGACTCCGGCAACACCATATCGTCTGCCATTGCGTTGCCGTTAACGGAGGACTCAGCCTCTACCACCTGGGTAGTTTGCGGCTGGTTATAATCTTCGTTCCAGGCTAGCACCATCAGGTAACTGACAATCGCAAGACCGGCAAACAAAACGATGCGTTGAATATCCATAAACTTAGGGTCTGGTCTGAGTAGTGGTGTGAGTGGATTCAGTCAGGTTGCCGGTTGGCTCTGGAGCAACGTGCCCGGTTCCCGGTACAGGATCATAACCGCCTTCGGCCCAGGGATGACATCTGAGTAGACGCGCACCTGCCAGGTAACTGCCTTTGAGAGCGCCATGATGCTGAATGGCTTCGACAGCGTATTGTGAACAGGTAGGGTAGTGCCGGCAATGGCTCGCCATCATTGGAGAAATGGCATATTGGTAGAACCGGATGGGTAAAAGCAGTAATTGGCGCATCAATCTGTACCTCGGGACGTCGCGTCTGAGCCCTCAGACGTTGATTTTCGGTACGTTTTTTCGAGTTGCTTGTTGAACTGCTTTTTCACTCTGCGCCAGATATCGTCCAAAGCGGAATGCACCGCTGGATTTTCCAGCTGGGCAAGGCCTTGTCTGCCAAGAACAATGATGTCCAGGGCGGGTAAATCCTGCTGATTTCTGAAGGTTTCCCGTACCTGACGTTTGATCCGGTTTCTCTGGACCGCTAGTTTCAGGTTTTTCTTCGAGAAAATCAGTCCGACCCTGGCGTGACCCAGATTATTGGGAGCAGCCAGGATCAGAAAATTCCTGTGCGGAACTTTCAGCTGTACGCCATCGAAGACCTTGCTGTAGTCCGAAGGTTTCAACAGTCGATGAGACTTCGGAAACGTCAAAGCCTTCATGAGGCGAGCGTAAAGTTACGCAGACAGACGTGCGCGGCCTTTGGCACGACGACGGGAAATTACCTTACGGCCGTTCGCAGTCGCCATACGGGCACGGAAACCGTGAACACGCTTGCGCTTCAGGACGCTTGGTTGGAATGTTCTTTTCATGGTGATGATCTCACAAATCGTCAATGGACATTGGTAACTGGCTGGAAAATAGACAGCCAAAACAGGAGCGGCATTCTAGTCAAATCCTGAGACAAGTTCAATGTTTGAGCGACAGGTAAAGCAAGTTTTCCGTATGGGTAAAACCCGCAAGGCTCACTAACAGAATCTATAAGTCTTTTTTAAATTCTTTCAAAGATTATTTATTACTGTTATTACGCACCATGATTTCTGTGGAAAAGCCTAAAAATCTCAACAGAAACAAAAAAATAGAATAATGATAAGGCTTGTGACAGGTCGCTCTGAGCCCTGTGGAGAACACCCTGTCGAATTGTGAACAAGTCCGGTTTGGAATCAGGGAGCGAGTTATTCATGGTTCGGTCAAGGTGTTGCACACAGGATTGAAGCGGTGGTTTACACAGAGCCCTGTGCATAACTTTTTTTCAGGGGTTTTCTGTACACAAGGCTGTAGATAGGTTTGTAAGAATCTGAAACTGAAAATAAAAAGTTTCCACAGGCTGTTCATGACCTGCACAGCCGGCCTTTTACTGAACCCCGGCTCGGGGTAGAATCCGGGGTCACCTTGAGCAACGGGAAAGCCCTTTCCGGTGTAAGAACAGTCAGGTAGTCGGGAGCAGGCGGTCGTGCCGAACAGTATGTGGCATCAATGTCTTGAAGTACTCCGGGATGAATTTCCCGCACAGCAGTTTAATACCTGGTTGAGGCCCCTCCAGTCGGATCAGCGCGAAGGGCAGTTGATGCTGTTCGCCCCCAACCGTTTCGTGATGGATTGGGTGAATGAAAAATACCTGCGTCGTATAGAAGAAGTATTAAAGGAGCTGGGAGGCGGTCAGGCCCCCCGGGTTCAGATGAAAGTGGGGTCTGCCCCCAAGGCGAGCGAGCCGGTGGTGCGTTCGGTGGCCGAGCCGGTTCCGGAACGCCTGTCTGATGAAACCGGCGAGACCGTTACTGAAGAAGAGAAAAGCGTGGCGGCTACGGTGGCCAGTCCGCGCCAGGCGCCAGGCAGCACGTCTGCCGGCAGGACCGGTGGTAACGAACGGCGCCCGGTGCAGGTTGAGGGTGATATCAAGCACCAGAGTTTCCTGAACGAAACCTTTACCTTCGATACCTTTGTAGAAGGTAAATCCAACCAGCTGGCCCGCGCGGCCTCCATGCAGGTGGCAGAGAACCCCGGTGGCGCCTATAACCCGTTATTCCTTTATGGTGGCGTAGGCCTGGGTAAAACCCACCTGATGCATGCCATCGGTAACGAAATTGTCCGTCGCAACCCGAAGGCCAAGGTGGCGTACCTGCGCTCGGAACGGTTTGTGGCCGATATGGTCAAGGCGCTGCAGCTGAACGCCATCAATGAATTCAAACGCTACTACCGCTCGGTCGATGCCTTGCTGATCGACGATATCCAGTTCTTTGCCCGCAAGGAGCGCTCCCAGGAAGAGTTTTTCCACACCTTCAATGCGCTGCTTGAGGGTGGTCAGCAGGTGATTGTGACCTGTGACCGTTTCCCGAAAGAAATCGTGGATATGGAAGAGCGACTGAAATCCCGGTTCGGCTGGGGCCTGACGGTGATGGTCGAGCCGCCGGAGCTGGAAACCCGGGTCGCGATTCTGATGAAGAAGGCCGAGCAGGCCAATGTGAAGCTGAGCAGCGAAGCGGCGTTTTTCATTGCCCAGAAAATACGCTCCAACGTCCGGGAGCTTGAAGGCGCGCTGCGTTTGGTGATAGCGAATGCTCACTTCACTGGCTCCGAGATTACCCCGCCGTTTATCCGGGAAAGCCTGAAAGACCTGCTGGCACTGCATGAAAAGCAGGTCAGTATTGATAATATCCAGCGCACCGTGGCGGAGTATTACAAGATCAAGGTATCGGACCTGTTGTCCAAGCGCCGGACCCGTACCGTCACCCGGCCCCGCCAGGTGGCGATGTCCCTGGCCAAGGAACTGACCAACCACAGTTTGCCGGAAATTGGCGATGCCTTTGGCGGCCGGGACCACACCACGGTGCTGCACGCCTGCAAGAAGATAATCGAGTTGCAGGAAACCGATCCGGGCATCCGGGAAGACTACCAGAACTTTATGAGACTGCTGACCACCTGACCGGGGTGGCAAAACCAATAACATTCACTTCCGATAACTGAAGCCGAGTGCCATGAAACTGACAATCAGCCGTGAATCCCTGCTCACCCCGCTGCAAAGCATTGCGGGCGTTGTGGAAAAGAAACAGACCATGCCGGTGCTGTCCAACGTGTTGTTGGAAGCGGAAGACAATACCCTGACGCTGACCGGTACCAATATGGAAGTGGAGCTGGTAGGCCGGGTAACCCCGGTGCACGTGGACCAGCCTGGCAGGATCACGGTTCCGGCCCGCAAGCTGTCGGATATCTGTCGCGCCCTTGGCGACGAGGCCCCGATTGACCTGGCTTTGGAAGGTGACCGCCTGCATGTGCGCGCGGGTAATTCCCACTTCACCCTGTCTACATTGCCGGCGGAGCATTTCCCGAACGTGGAAGACGAGCCGGAAAGTTTCCGCCTGGAGTTGCCCCAGAAGGAACTCGGCCGTATGTTCGACGCCACCGCCTTCGCCATGGCCCAGCAGGATGTGCGTTATTACCTGAACGGTCTGTTACTGGAAGTGGACAGCGGCCATGTCCGTGCCGTGGCTACCGACGGCCACCGCCTCGCCATGGCTCACTGTGATCTGCAGACCGGTTGTCCGGACCTGCGCCAGGTGATTGTGCCGAGAAAAGGGGTGCTTGAGCTGGCCCGCCTGCTGGATGACGACGAGTCGCCCGTCACCCTGGTGATCGGCGATAACCACCTCCGGGCCACGGTGGGTGCGTACACCTTTACCTCCAAGCTGATTGAAGGCAAGTTTCCGGACTACAACCGGGTTATTCCCCGTGGCGGCGACAAGATTGTCCTGGCCGATCGCGCGACCCTGAAGAATACCCTGCAGCGGGCCGGTATTTTGTCCCACGAAAACATTCGCGGCGTACGCCTGAACCTGTCCCCGGGACAGTTGCAGGTATTTGCCAACAACCCGGACCAGGAACAGGCCGAAGATGCACTGCCGGTAGACTACCAGGGCGAATCCCTGCAGATCGGTTTCAATGTAGGCTACCTGGTGGATGTGATGAACGTCCTGGACGATGCCCAGGTGAAGATCACTCTGTCTAATCCAAACAGCAGTGCGCTGATTGAAGCCGAAAATGACAACAGCTGTCTGTATGTTGTCATGCCCATGCGGCTGTAATTATTTCCGGAGGAGTTTATGGGTGCCGTAACGAATGGAATCAAAGGTGCTTTCCGAATTGGCCAGACCTTGTCGGTGCTGGGCCGTACCGGGCTGAACTGGGTGCGGGGCGATCGCCCCCCTACCCCGCAGCTGTTGCGCCAGACCTTCGAAAACCTGGGTGCCACCTACATCAAGCTGGGCCAGTTTATCGCCAGCTCGCCGACTTTTTTCCCGAAGGAGTATGTGGAGGAGTTCCAGTATTGCCTGGATAAAACCCCGAGCCTGCCCTTCAGCGTTATCCGCAAGATTATCCGGGATGAGCTGGGCCGGCCGATTGACCAGGTGTTTGCCGAGATCGATCCGGTTGCCCTCGCCTCCGCATCCATTGCCCAGGTACATGCGGCAAAGCTGGTGACCGGTGAAGATGTGGTGATCAAGGTTCAGAAGCCGGGTGTGGAAAACACCCTGCTGACCGATCTGAATTTTCTGTATCTGTCTGCCCGTATCCTGGAAACCCTGGCCCCGAAACTGTCCTGGACTTCCCTGTCGGGCATTGTCGATGAAATCCAGCAAACCATGATGGAAGAATGTGATTTCATCAAGGAAGCCAATAGCCTCAAGGTTTTCCGACAGTTCCTGAACGATACCCACAACGAAGAGGCCACGGTTCCCCTGGTGTACGAGCATTGCAGCAGCCGTAGGATCCTCACCATGGAACGCTTCCATGGCGTACCGCTGACCGACCTGGAAAGCATTCGCGGATTTTCCAGCGATCCGGAACGCACCCTGATTACGGCCATGAATACCTGGTTTGCCAGCCTGACCAAGTGCGAATTTTTCCACGCGGATGTGCACGCTGGTAACCTGATGGTGCTGAAGGATGGACGGGTCGGGTTTATCGATTTCGGCATTGTGGGCCGTATCAAGCCGGACACCTGGCAGGCGGTAAGCGATTTTATTTCCGCCATCATGGTGGGTAACTTCGATGGCATGGCCGATGCCATGATTCGTATCGGCGTGACCCGTCGCTCTGTGCGTGTGGAAGATTTGTCTGCGGATTTGCAGAAACTGTACCGGCAGATGGATCGCATGGTGCCGGACGATGTGCCCTATCAGGTCGACCAGGCCGAGGATGATGTGAACAACATCCTGATGGATATGGTTAAGGTTGGGGAAAGCCACGGGCTGCATTTCCCGCGTGAGTTCGCGCTGTTACTGAAGCAGTTCCTGTACTTCGACCGTTATGTGCATATCCTGGCGCCGGAAATGGATGTGTTTATGGATGAACGCCTGACCATGCTGCATTAACGGGGCCCAGGTTTATCGAGATTTTCTCCCTATGGCGCTAGTGAAACTTCAGACCCAGAATTTTCGTAACCTGGCGCCGGATCCCATCAGCTTCTCTCCCTCCTTTAACCTGATCTACGGTGCCAATGGCAGTGGTAAATCCAGCGTACTGGAAGCCATTGGTTATCTGGGGCTCGGTCGCTCGTTCCGGGTCACCCGGCACCAGGCGGTCGTTGCCCATGGTCAGAGCAAACTCACGGTTTTTGGTGGCCTGGATGAAGGCATGGCCGGAACTTCAGATGACAGCCAGGAACCTGTTGTTCATCGCCTGGGTATCGCCCGGGATGTTTCAGCCAAGGAAACCTCTCTTCGCGTGGACGGTGAGGCTGTTCGTAGTTTGTCGGCACTGGCTATGCATCTTCCGGTGTCGGTTATTGATCCCGGCGTCTTTGACATTGTGGCCGGGGGGCCGGGCAAGCGTCGCCAGTTTCTGGATTGGTTAGTGTTCCACGTGGAACCTTCCTTTTCTTTAACCTGGCAACAATGCCAGAGAGTGACATCACAGCGGAATCAAACGCTCAGAAATGGTAGACTGGACGAATCATTGATGCGGGTATGGGACAACCAGTTTGGTGCCCTTGCAGAAACCCTCAGCGACATCAGGGAACAGGTTTTCAGGAAGTTCAAAACAGCCTTCAATGAAGTGCTCAAAGAACTGGATGCCGGATGGACAGAAGGCCTCAAGCTGGAGTTCTATCCGGGTTGGGATCGCAGCCAGTCACTGGTTGAGGTACTGGCCGGTCACCGGGAACAGGAACGACGGATGGGGCATACCCTGTACGGCCCCAACCGTGCGGACATTCGCTTGAAGCTAGGCGGGCGGCCGGTGGCAGAAACCTTCTCGCGGGGACAGCAGAAAACCCTCGTGATCCTGATGAAGATTGCCCAGGGCAAGGTTCTGAGCGATCTCGGTAAACAGGTTACCTTCCTGCTGGATGACATCAATGCGGAGCTGGATGTGCGCCACCGGATTATGTTGGCCCGCAAGCTCCAGGAATTGCGTTGTCAGGTGTTTATTACCTCCATCGAACACCCGGAACCCGACGTGTTATGGGCCGGTGTCGATGCCCCTGAATACAGAATGTTCCACGTGGAACATGGAAAATTGACGGAAGAATAGACCGGGAATCACCTCAGGAGTCTCGTTAATGAGTGAATCGAACTACAATTCCTCCAGCATCAAAGTCCTCAAGGGACTGGATGCGGTGCGCAAGCGCCCGGGTATGTACATCGGCGATACCGACGATGGCACCGGCCTGCACCACATGGTCTTTGAATTGGTGGATAACTCCATCGACGAGGCTCTGGCGGGTTACTGCTCTGAAATCGGCGTGATCATCCACCCCGATGAGTCCATCACGGTCAAGGATAATGGCCGTGGTATCCCTGTGGATATCCATGAAGAAGAAGGTGTATCCGCCGCCGAAGTTATCATGACGGTGCTGCACGCCGGCGGTAAGTTCGACGACAACTCCTACAAGGTTTCCGGTGGTTTGCACGGTGTGGGTGTGTCAGTGGTTAACGCCCTGTCCTCTACCCTGACCCTGACCATCCGTCGTGATGCCAAGGTCTACGAGCAGACCTATACCCACGGTGTTCCCAACGCACCGCTGGCCGAAGTGGGCGACACCCAGGATTCCGGTACCAAGGTTCACTTTATTCCCTCACCGGAAACCTTCACCCACATCAAATTCCATTACGACATCCTGGCCAAGCGCCTGCGGGAATTGGCGTTCCTGAACAGTGGTGTGCGTATCCGCCTGACAGACGAGCGCAGCGGCAAGGAAGAGATTTTCGAGTACGAAGGCGGCTTGCGGGCCTTTGTTGAGCACCTGAACACCAACAAGACCCCGCTGAACCAGGTTTTCCACTTCACCCACGAGCGTGAAGACGGAATTGCCGTGGAAGTCGCGATGCAGTGGAACGATGCCTTCCAGGAGAACATCTACTGTTTTACCAACAACATCCCCCAGCGGGATGGTGGTACGCACCTGGCCGGCTTCCGCGCGGCTCTGACCCGTTCCCTGAACAACTACATCGAGCACGAAGGCCTGGGCAAGAAAGCCAAGGTAGCCACCTCCGGTGATGATGCCCGGGAAGGCCTGACAGCCATTGTCAGCGTGAAAGTGCCGGACCCGAAGTTTTCCTCCCAGACCAAGGACAAGCTGGTTTCATCCGAGGTGAAAACCGCGGTTGAGCAGGAGCTGTACCAGAAGTTTGCCGATTACCTGCAGGAAAAACCGAACGAAGCCAAGGTGATCGTCAACAAGATGATCGAAGCGGCCCGTGCCCGTGAAGCCGCCCGTAAAGCCCGGGATATGACCCGTCGCAAGGGTGCGCTGGATATCGCCGGCCTGCCCGGCAAGCTGGCTGACTGCCAGGAAAAAGACCCCGCCCTGTCTGAACTGTTCATAGTGGAGGGTGATTCTGCGGGTGGTAGTGCCAAGCAGGGTCGTGACCGGAAAACCCAGGCCATCCTGCCCCTGAAGGGTAAGATCCTGAACGTAGAGAAAGCCCGTTTCGACAAGATGCTGTCGTCTGCTGAAGTGGGCACACTGATTACCGCCCTCGGTTGCGGTATCGGGCGGGAAGAATTCAACCCGGACAAACTGCGTTACCACTCCATCATTATCATGACGGACGCCGACGTAGACGGCTCCCACATTCGTACCCTGCTGCTGACCTTCCTGTTCCGGCAGATGCGTGAAATCATCGAGCGTGGCCATGTGTTCATTGCCATGCCGCCCCTGTACAAGGTCAAGCGCGGCAAGCAGGAACAGTACCTGAAGGATGAAAAGGCGAAGGAAGCCTACCTGACCCAGACCGCCCTGGAAGGCGCCCAGTTGTACGTGAACCCTGAGGCACCTGCCATCAAGGATTCCGCCCTGGAGACCATGGTGAAGGACTACCAGGCCGTTATGGCAATGATTGATCGCCTGTCCCGTGCCTACCCGGCCATGGTGCTGCAGCAGATGATCTACAACAGCACCCTGACACCGGAGCAGCTGAAGGACGAAGAACCGGTCGCACGCTGGGTGGCACGCCTGGGTGAAGGCCTGGAGCTGGATACCAAGACTGGCACCAAGTACACCTTCTCCGTCACCCGGGACGAAGAGCGTGGCCTGTACCTGCCGAAGGTGACGATCTACGTGCACGGTATTCCCTACGAGCACGTGTTCAGCCACGATTTCTTCGAATCTGCCTCCTACAAGGCCATTGCCCGCCTTGGCGAAACCCTGGAAGGCCTGATCGAGGAGGGTGCCTACATCCAGCGTGGTGAGCGCAAGCAGGCGGTACTGTCGTTTGAAGGCGCCCTGGCGTGGCTGATGAAGGAAGCCTCACGTGGCCTGAACATCCAGCGCTATAAGGGTCTGGGTGAAATGAACCCGGAACAGCTGTGGGAAACCACCATGGATCCCGAAACCCGCCGGATGATGAAGGTCACCATCGAAGACGCCTTTGCGGCGGATCAGATCTTCACCACCCTGATGGGCGACGATGTGGAACCGCGCCGTGAGTTTATCCAGACCAATGCACTGGAAGTGACCAACCTGGACGTCTGATTCCCGGGCGCTATCCAGGGCAAAAAAAACGGTGGCATCCGCAGGAAGCCACCGTTTTTTGTTATCAGTACCGAATTGATATTCCAGTTCGTACTATTTGGAAGACTGTGCCCGCTTCCGTTCCTTCTCTTTCTCTTTCTCCACGAGGTGCGGTGCCATCACCTCTTCCAGGGTATGGCCGGTAAGCCTGCGAATGGTGCGCCACAGATACCAGAAAATCAGCATCATCATCACCATGGAGGGAATGGCGATCATCGGGTAGCTGACCAGGGTCATCCGCCCCAGCTCCTCATTGAACGCCTGGGTGCCAGACGGGCTGACCACAATCCACTTCGCCAGCACGTAGTTCATGATGGACGAGAACAGGAAGGTTCCGGCAAAGAAGTAACTGGCTTTCATGAGCCGCTCTTCAAATTCATCCACACTGCCCCGCTCCTCCAATGAAGCATGGATTTTATCCACATCCAGAACATTGGGGTTATACAGCAGGGTGCGCACCAGCGGGTATTTGGTGCGGGTGGAGATAAGCACTGCCAGCCCGATCACCGCGGGTACCGCCGCTTCCTTGATAGCCAGCCAGCCGGCGTCCAGCTCCAGCAGGCCGATACCACCGGTCAGGCCCACACTGATCAGGCCCAGCAGGGCAATGAAGTTCTTCTTTTGGTACCGGATGAGTTCGAACAAGCCCCAGCCTAACGGGAAGGCCAGGCCGAGGATCAACGCATTAACACTGCCCAGGTGCTCATCGCCACTGAACTTCATCAGAATAACGGAGGGAATCACGATACTGACCAGCAAATCGATCCAGGGGCGCGGCTGGTGATCCGGCGTGGTCTTGGGCTGGGAATTATCCGAAGTCATGTAAATACCTGAGTCTGAAAATTTGGTGCTGTTCAGGCACCCTGTGAATGCCCACAGTATACGATGAATCTGGCACAATCTGCTCCTTACCAACCGAACAGGAAATCCCGTGCGCGCCTACGCTGATAACGACTACCCCGCCGACCACAAACCCGACTGGAAAGTGATTGCCGGGCTCTGGCCCTACCTGACCGAGTTCCGGGGCCGGGTAGCACTGGCGTTGTCTTTGCTGGTACTGGCCAAGCTGGCGACGGTAGCCACGCCCGTGGCCTTAAAATACATTGTGGACTACCTGGACCAGAACCGCGGCGCCGACATGCTGCTGTGGATTCCGGTGGTGCTGGTGGTGGCCTACGGCTCCCTGCGCTTTGGCGCCACTCTGTTCAACGAGCTGCGGGATGCCGTGTTCGCCCGGGTAGCCGAGCGGGCCATGCGGCGGGTGTCGTTGCGGATCTTTGAACACCTGCACCAACGCGAGCTGGGGTTTCACCTGGACCGCAAAACCGGTGGCCTGGCCCGGGATATCGAACGGGGTACCAACGGCATCAGCTTCCTGCTGCGCTTTACCCTGTTCAACATCGTGCCCACCATCCTGGAAATCCTGCTGGTGGCCGGTATTCTACTGGTGGTGTTCAACGTGGGTTACGTGCTGGCCATTCTGGTGGCGGTGGTGGTGTATGTGGTGTTCTCCATCAAGATCACCGAGTGGCGAACCAAGTTCGTGCGGGAAGCCAACGCCCGGGACAACCAGTCCAACTCCCGGGCCATCGACAGCCTCCTCAACTACGAAACCGTCAAATACTTCAACAACGAACGCTACGAAGCCGAACTGTACGACCAGGACCTGGACGACTGGGAAAAGGCCCGGCTGAAAAACCGCCTGTCCCTGGCCACCCTGAACGCCGGCCAGGCGCTGATCATCGGCGTGGCCTTGATTGTCATCATGGCCATGGCGGTGGGCGAAGTGGCCAGTGGCGAGATCACCCTGGGCGACTTCACCATGATAAACGCCTACCTGATCCAGCTGTTCATCCCCCTGAACGCCCTGGGCTTTGTCTACCGGGAAATCCGCCAGGCCCTGGTAAACGTGGAGCGCCTGTTCAAACTGCTTGGGGATAAACCCGCCATCCAGGATGCGCCGAACGCCAAACCCCTGGCTGTGGATAACGGCGAGGTACGCTTCGAAAACATCCACTTCGCCTACCGGCCGGACCGCCCCATCCTGCAGGATGTGAACTTCACCATACCTGCCGGCCATACCGTGGCCGTAGTAGGCGCCAGCGGCGCCGGCAAGTCTACCCTCGCCCGGCTGTTATTCCGGTTCTATGAGGTGAATAAAGGTGCCATCCGGATTGATGGCCAGGATATCCGCGACGTGACCCAGGACAGCCTGCGCTCGGCCATCGGTGTGGTACCGCAAGACACCGTCCTGTTCAATGATACCCTGTACCGCAACCTCGCCTACGGCCGCCCCGAAGCGACCGAGGAAGAAGTCTACCGGGCCGCACGCATGGCCCACCTGGAAGACTTTATCCACAGCCTGCCAGAAGGTTACGAAACTAAAGTGGGAGAGCGTGGCCTGAAGTTATCCGGTGGCGAAAAGCAGCGGGTGGCCATTGCCCGGGTAATTCTGAAGAACCCGCCGCTGCTGATCTTGGATGAAGCTACCTCGTCTCTGGATTCGCTATCTGAGCAGGCAATTCTCGGCGCGTTGAAAGAAGTCAGTCAGCAGAGAACCACCTTGGTGATCGCCCACCGGTTATCCACCATCCGAGATGCCAACACCATCCTTGTGATGGATGGTGGCCGGATTGTGGAAAGTGGCAGTCACAACGACTTGCTAACCCGCGGTGGTCATTACGCTCATCTGTGGGAACAACAGCACCGGAGTGAGGATAACTGAGAAGTTAGGGGTTCAGCGGGGGAGGCCTTTCCAAAACCTTGCGGAGCCATGGATGGCGGAGCAGAGCGTACAGGGATGTATTCACAGCGTGTTTTGGAAAGGCCTCCCCCGCTGAACCCCGGGACCCTTACTCTATTAACCGAAGAGCCAGACCTGAAGCCCGCACCACCTGCTGCCCTACGCTATCCTTGAACACCTGTGCATCGCCGGTAATCAGGCTGAACCAGTTCTTGGCCCGGGTGATGCCGGTATAAACCAGCTCTTTAGTAAGCACCGGGCTGAGGCGATCCGGTAGCACCAGACAGGTGTGGTTGAACTCCGAGCCCTGGGACTTATGTACAGTCATCGCGTATACGGTCTCGAGTTGCTGCAATCGGCTGGGGGAAATCCAGCGGATACCGCCGGCACTGTCCCCGCTGGGGAAAGCGACCCGAAGGGTGTTTTTGGGCTTGCCATTCGCGGCTCTATCCCAGGGCACATTGAAGGTGATACCGATATCCCCGTTCATCAAGCCCAGGTTGTAGTCGTTGCCGGTGACCAGTACCGGCCGACCGGCATACCAGCCGTCGGTTTTGTCGATCAGCTTTTCAGCCAGCAACTGTTGGGCGATGCGCTGGTTCAAGCCTTCCACACCCCAGGGTCCTTTCCGTAACGCACAGAGAACCTGGAAATCATTGAAGGCTTCCAGCACTGCTGCGGCGTGGGCATCCCAGGCTTCCCGCGGACTGTCCGCGGTTAAACCGGAGCTGTGGATAACTTCCAGATAATGGCGATAGCCCACCGGTGGTGGCAGCGCTTTGCCATTCACCACCCGCCCCTGCCCGGCGTTGCGGAAACTCTCGGGAGTGCCGGTGATGGTGTGGCGGGAGATCAGTTCCAGCGTCTGCTCCGGGTCGGGTCTCGCTGTGTGGCCGTTCAGCCAGATCACATCCTCAAACTCGGCGTCGCGAATCTGCTTGAGTACGGTGCCTGTCAGAGCGCTTGTATTAACGGCTTCCGCTAACTGCCGGATACCGCTGTCCTGCCCGAAACGGTAGCTCTTGCGCAGCATGGCCACGGCCTGATCCAAGGGCTGGCCGGAGTTATCCACAAAGCCGTCGGGTACCCGGGCGCCGGTGATGGCGGCCAGCCAGCTGGCGGTGTCCGGGGTGTAATGGGCGTCGAAGGCCCGCTGGCACAGCTCGCCCAGTACGGCGCCGGCATCCACCGAGGCCAGCTGGTCCTTGTCGCCCAGCAGGATCAGTTGAGCATTGGCGGGCAGGGCATCGAACACCGAGGCCATCAGGTCGACATCCACCATGGAGGCTTCGTCGATCACCAGGATATCCACCAGCAGGGGGTTGTCCTGGTTGTGGCGGAACTGGCGGGTATCCGGCCGGCTGCCCAGCAACCGGTGCAATGTGGTGACCTTGGTGGGAATGTCGTCCAGTTGCACGGAGCCGGGCAGGTCTGCCAGCGGCAGCTTGCTGACAGCGCCGCCAATGGATTCGTTCAGGCGGGCGGCGGCCTTGCCGGTGGGCGCGGCCAGGCGGATACGGTACTTGCGCCCTACCCGTTCCGGGCTTTCCCCGGCTACGGCCTGCAGGGCAGCCAGCAGGTTAACGACAGTGGTGGTCTTGCCGGTACCCGGGCCGCCGGTGATCACCGCAAAGCGGTTGCGGGCGGCCAGGGCACAGGCCAGTTTCTGGTAATCCACCGGTTCGGTGGACCGGAACAGTTTGTTGAGGGCTGTTGATAAGGTTTGCGCGGCCACTGATTGAGGGTCTGCTAGCGGCGATGACAAGGCCAGCCGTTGCTGGATACCCTCGGCAATACGCTGTTCGTAGCGCCAGAACCGGCGCAGATAAAGCCGGCTGCCGTTGAGCACCAGCGGTGCCGGCATGGAGCCATCGCTAACAGCGAGAGAGCTTTGCAGGGCCGCCAGGCAATCGGCCAGTTGCACCCGGGCCAGCAGCTCCTGTGGATAAATCCCTTGCAGGTTGGCCACCTCGGCTTCGGACAGACCGGCATGGGTCGGTTCTTCTGGCGGCAGCGCCAGGGTATGGCCGGCATCGGCCAGCAGCGTGGCCAGGTCGATGCACACGTGGCCACGGCCCACCTGGTGGGAGGTCAGCGCCGCCAACAGCAGCACCAATGGTTGCGGGCTTTCACCCTGTTCTTCGCTGAGTTCCCGGATCAGTCGGGCAAAGCCGGTATCCAGCGGGCGAATCCAGCCGGCCTGCTGCCATTGCCCTAACAGGGTTTCGGTGTCGCTCAGGCTGGCCAGTAGCTGAGAGTTATCCACAGGCTTGCGCGGTTCCGTTGCTGTTGTGTTCACCGGTGCATCGTCTCCCAGGTCCAGGGCAAACTGGTTTTCGGTGTGGCGGGTACGGCTCATGCGGCCACCTCCCCGGAAACCGGCTCGCCATCGAACAGGGCATCCAGCTGTTCAATCAGCACTCTGGGGGGCTTGTCGGTAAACGCGCCGCCACTGGCGGAATTCACCCCGCGCAGGAACAGGTACACTGCGCCGCCGATGTGCTGGTCGTAGTCGTAACCCGGCAGCCGGGCTTTCAGCAGCCGGTGCAGGGCCAGCAGGTAGAGCACGTATTGCAGGTCGTAGCGCTTGTCCAGGATCGCCTGGCCCATGGCCTGGTCGGTGTAGGCGGCGTCGTCCTCGCCCAAAGCATTGGATTTGTAGTCCAGCACGTAATACTGCCCCTTGTGTTCAAACACCAGGTCGATAAAGCCCTTGAGCATGCCGTTGAAGCGGTAGGTTTCGGCCCGGGGCCGGTCCGCGCCGTTCAGGGTGTGACGGGTGACCAGCGCATCCAGTTGTCGGATGCTGACGTTGCGGCTTTCAAACCAGAACTCCAGCTCCGGGCGCAGGTTGCCCAGCTCTGCCAGGCTGGCGCTTTGCTGCCCGTCCCGGTCCAGTTTCAGCGGTTTCCGGATCAACGCCAGCAGCCACTGCTGCAGGGGTTCCACCCAGTCGCCCCAGCCCCGGGTGCCACAACGGCGGGTGAGCTGTTCGTGCAGCAGCTCGGAGTTATCCACAACCCGCTGGAAGCCCTGGGCTGTGCACCATTCCAGTAATTCGTGCAGGAAGGTGCCGGGGCCGGCGCCTTTGGGGAAGTGGTGATGGTTCCGTACGCTGGGCATGGCCGGGGCTTCTTCGGCTGGTTCCTGGGCGCTTTCTTCCAGCAGGTTCTGGGTCTGGGCGTCTTCCACCTCGCCGGTGAAGGTAATACCGGTGCCGGCCATGCCGGTGTATTCGATGCTGGAGTAACTGGCAATCCACCAGTCTTCCTTCGCTTCCCGGGTGGAGACCAGCGCCGGCCCCAGGGCTTCCGGGGCGGTTTCGGTGAATACCGTGCTTTCGGCTTCCGGCAGCGGGGTCATCCGGATTTCCGGGCGGCCTTGCGCCAGCTGAGCCAGGGCCTGGCTGATGGGCTGCTCCGGTGTTCCGGCAATCGCATAGCCCAGGCCACTCTGGTGCCAGTTATCCACAGCCGCCGCGCCCACCCAGGTGGCAAACCGGGCCCGGGTCAGGGCCACGTAGAGTTTTCGGATGTCCTCGCCCAGGCGTTCCTGGTCGGCTTGTTCGATGTCTTCCGGCGTGGGGTCGAACACCGTCACCAGCTTGCCGGAGTCGTCGTGGTAGCGAACATACGCCTGCTTCTGGTTCTCTGCCCGGAAGGCGGTGCCGAAAGGCAGGAACACCAGCGGGTATTCCAGGCCCTTGGATTTGTGCACGGTAATTACCTTCACCAGCCCGGCGTCGCTTTCCAGGCGCAGGGTGCGGTGTTCGTCTTCTTCGTCTGCCGCCCGCAGAATCTGGGTGAAGTGGTGCACCAGCGCATGCTCGCCGTCCAGTTGCAGGCTGTCCTGCTGCAGCAGTTCGGCAATGTGCAGGATATCAGTAAGCCTTCGCTCACCGTCGGGGCGTTGCAGCAAAAGGCCGGGCACCTCGAAGTCCATCAGAAAGCTGCGCAGCATGGGCAATACGCCCTGGCTTTGCCATTGTTGCTGGTAGCCCTGAAAACGCTCGATTTCCCGTTCCAGCACCAGCTCGTCGGTCAGCAGCAAGTCCAGCGTCTGCCAGCTCTGGCCCAGGGTCGGTGTGGCCAGGGCGGCACGGATAAAGGCCAGTTGCCGGGGTTCGGCGAAGGCCCGCAGCCAGCACAGCACTTCCTTGGCTTCCTGGGAGGTCAGCACCGAATCCCGGTCTGACAGGTACACGCTCTTGATGCGCCGGCGCCCGAGGGCATCCCGCACCGCGGCCGCCTCGTTGCGGTTGTTCACCAGCACGGCGATGTCTTTCGGTGCCACCAGCTCCAGGTCGGCGGGGTTATCCGGCAGGGCAAAGCCGGCCTGCTTCGCCTGGCCCAGGGTCAGCAGCCGGGCAATTTCACTGGCGCAGGTTTCGGCCACCTCGGTGGTGGCGGTGCCCTTGGCGAGCCCCTTCGGGTTGCCTTCCTTGTCGGTTTCTCCGGATTCGTGGGTCCAGAACATCAGGCTGGGCTGGATTTCTCCGTTCACGGCCCACAGGCGTTTGGTGCCGTTGGCATCCACGCCCTGGAATGGCAGCGGCGTGCTGTCGCCCTTGCCGAACAGGAAGGCGCCTTTGGCGCTGTGCTGGTCGCTGTGTTCAAACACCCGGTTGACGGCGCGCACCATGGTTTCGGCGGAGCGGAAGTTCTTGCCCAGGGTGTAAGTGCGGGCCTGCACACCCAGCCGTGCGTGCAGGTAGGTGTAGATATCGGCGCCCCGGAAGCCGTAAATGGCCTGTTTCGGATCACCGATCATCAGCAGGCAGGTGTCCGGGCTGTTCGCTTCCACGTTATAGACCCGGTTGAAAATGCGGTACTGCACCGGGTCGGTGTCCTGGAATTCGTCAATCAGCGCCACCGGGAACTGCCGGCGGATGGTGGCGGCCAGCTGGTCGCCCCGGGGGCCGTGCAGGGCGTCGTCCAGGCGGGTCAGCAGGTCGTCAAAGCCCATTTCCGAGCGTTGCTGTTTCTCCGCTTCCAGCCGGTTGGCAATCCAGTGGCTGGCGTGGCGCAGGATGTCAGACTTGGCGCTGGGCTGGTTCTGGCCGAACTCCATCAAGGCTTCGACGGCGTCGAAGGCCGGGTGATGGGGACCGGGCTCCTCCCCTTTCAGGATGTTATCCAGGCCTTCGGGGGTCTGGTTCTTGTAACCGGCGGCGCTGTCCAGTTTCTCCGGCAGCAGTTCGTCGGATTCGGCCCAGGCCAGCAGGTTGTCCCAGACCTTGAGCATGGCGTTCTTGCTGCCGCCGTGCAGGCGCTTGGCTTTGTGCAGGTCGTTCAACAGGTCGGTGACTTCCTGCTGCCACTGGGCCCAGGGGTGCGCTTTCAGTTCATTGGCCCGTGCCAGCCGCTCGCTGACCACCTGGTTGATGGCCTGGTGCACGTTCTCTGGCGGTGTGCCCAGGGCGTCCGGATCGTCGATCAGGTTGCGCACCGCTTTGCGCAGGTCGGTGGGGGTTTTCCAGTGGCTCAGGGCCTCGTCCATCAGCGCCGGCGGCAGCGGGTACACAAAGGTGCGCCAGTAATCCCGGGCCACGTCTTCCAGCAGTTCGCTCTGGTCGGTGGCCAGGGTGAGTTTGAACAGGCTGCCGCTATCAAAGGCGTGTTCGCTGAGCATGCGGTTACACCAGCCGTGGATGGTGGACACCGCCGCCTCGTCCATCCATTCGGCGGCCAGCAACAGTTTCTTGCGGCAGTCGGGCCAGCTGGCCGGGTCCGGATAGCTGTCATCCCGCAGCTTGTGGATAAGTGCGGTTTCCGGGGTGGGTTCCAGGCTGTCGGCGGCCTCGGAAAACACCTCGGCAGCCTGGGTCAGCCGGGTGCGGATGCGATCCCGCAGCTCCTTGGTGGCGGCGTCGGTAAAGGTCACCACCAGCAGGTTCGGCGGCAGCAGGTTCTGCAGCGGGCTGTCTTCTGCCTGGCCATGGCCCAGCACCAGGCGCACATACAGGATGGCGATGGTGAAGGTTTTGCCGGTGCCGGCGCTGGCTTCGATCAGGGCACTGCCGTTCAGGGGCAGCGCCAGCGGGTCCAGGTTCGGGTTGCGGTTAGGGGTTGTCTGATTCATGCCTGCTCCTCCTGGTAACCCACCTGCTCCGCCGCCGATTTGCCCTGCTCCGCTTCCCACAAGGGCACGTAAAGCTGGTGCAGCAAGGCTTCGAACTCGCCGCTGGCCATCAGCGCCTCGGGGCTTTCAAAGGCGCCGCGCAGGTAGCCGGTGTCCCGCTCCAGGGCGGTGGTGTAGGCCTGTTCCGCTTCGCTGATGGCGCGCTCGTGGTCACTCACGTATTTCTTGCCGCTGTAGAAACTGGTGATCCAGGCAAAGCCGGCTTCGCAGTGAATGGGCAGGGCCCGGGTGGTGGCGTCCATCCAGCGGCCGAGAATGGCTTCGAAGTGTTTTTGTGCCTGTTCGGGTGCCATCACCGGGAAGTGGAATTTGCGGCCTTCTTCCTTACCGAGGATCAGGGTTTCAAAGGGCTGGCCGCTAAGCTGCCCGGCCAGGTGAATCAGCCAGTCCCGCAGCAGGTTGGCGTAGCGCACTTTCTTGGAGTAGCCGGAACCGGTGAGCAGGCCGGAGCTGGCGATGACCAGCCGGCACACTTGCCCTTGTGGATTGCAGCGCAGGTTGTCGATCAGGTCCGCCACTTCTGCCGAACCGAGGTCACCCGTATAGCGAAACTCGAAGGGTAAAGGCTCCGCCACCACTTCCGGCCATTCCGCCAGGGCACCGCGATAGCGTTCGAACAGGTCCGGCAGCCGGCCGGCCAGTTCCGTGCGCAGGCGGTGTTCGGTGACCCCCATGCCCAGGTCGCCGCGCCGGGCCATGCGGTCGAGTGTCGTTTCGAGACGCTCGTACAGTTCTTCCTCGCTGGCGGCTTTCAGCACGCTGTCCTGGATCAGCTCGTTATCCAGGCGCCAGCGGTCCAGGCCGTTCAGATCGAAGTTTTCGTTGTCGGTATCCTCGTCTTCCACGTCTTCAAAGCGCACCTGCAGCCGGCGCTGGTAGAAGTTGTCGATGGGCTTTTTCAGGAAGTTCGCCAGCTCATTCAGGCTGATGGGTTCCTCCGGAGCCTGGTACGGCAGCGCTTGATGGGCCTGCTCGAGGGCTTCCACGCCGTGGGCGCTGCGCCACTCCCGTTCGTAGGTAAACAGGCCGCGGGCCTGCAGTATTTCGGCCAGCGGTTTGGGCTGGGCCTCTTCGCCTTCGCCCAGGCCATTGGCTTTCGGGAAGTAGTCCCGGCTGAAGGGTTGTAACGGGTGTTGGGTGGTCAGGGCTTTGGTCACCGCAAGTTCCGGTTGTCCTGCCACAGACCACAGGCTGTCCAGGTGATCCTGCAACTGGCCGATCAAGACCGAGGGTGGCCGTTCGGAGTCGTCCCTGATACTGCGCCCCACCCAGCTGATGTACAGCTGTTCCCGGGCGGACAACAAGGCTTCCAGAAACAGGTAGCGGTCGTCTTCCCGGCGGGAGCGGTCCCCCGGCCGATAATCCTGGGCCATCAGGTCGAAATCCACCGGCGGCCGGGAGCGAGGGTAATCGCCGTCGTTCATGCCCAGCAGGCACACCTTGCGGAACGGAATGGCCCGCATCGGCATCAGGGTGGCGAAGTTGACCTTGCCGGCCAGGAAACGCTGGTTCAGGCCGCCCTCATCCAGGCCCTGCAGCAGCACATCCTTGACGATATTCAGGGGCAGCGGTTGCTGTTCCAGTCCGGCGGCCAGGGCATCGTCCAGCCACTGCTCCAACTGACGGCGGAAGCGGTTGAGCAACAGCAGGTCCTGGCCTTCCAACTTGTGGAAAAACTGCTCCAGCATGGCGGAGAACAGGGCTTCCCATTCACCGGGCGTGCGGGTGGCCTGCAGTGCCTGCCACAGGGTTTCCAGCTGGTGCACGAACTCGCCCAGGCGACCGGCCAGGCTGGCTTGCAGGCCGCCGATTTCACCATAGGGCTCTACCCCGCCCCAGGGCTGGTCATCGCCCATGCCATAACCCAGCAACATGGCGCGCAGCCCTGCTTGCCAGGTGTTGCGTTCCAGCTCTGCCGGCAGGTCCAGGCTTTCCCGGTGCTTGCCATGCAGGCCCCAGCGAATATTGGCGCCTTCCACCCAGCGCCGGGCCAGAGGGATGTCGTCTTCGCTGATGTCAAAGCGGTCGCGGATGCCGGCTACTTCCAGCAAGCTGATGATTTCGCTCACTCCGAAGCGGCTTCGGGGCAATGACATCAGGGTTTCCAGGGCAATCAGCACGGGTTCGTGGTGGCGCTGTCCCTGGTCGGAAATGGTGAACGGAATGTGGCGCTTGCGGCCCGGGGAGTAGCGACCGAACACCGCCTGAATATGAGGCGCGTACACGTTGATGTCAGGCACCATCACAATTACATCCCGGGGCCGCAGTGTCGGATCGGCATTGAACGCAGCCAGCAGCTGGTCGTGCAGAATCTCCACTTCCCGCTGGGGGCCGTGGGCGTCGTGGAACACCACGGAATGGTCGCGGGTCAGATCCACCGTGCGCTGCTGCTGGCGGATTTCCTGCAGCGGCGTCAGGTTGTGGATATCGTTCTGCAACTGGTGCAGCAGGCAGGGGGTATCCACATCGCCATGGTCGGTGAAGATGTCGATCTTCTGGCCCGGCGTCTGGAAACTGGCGCGGTAGTCGTCCGGGTTGTCGAACTCATCCAGCAGGCGAATGTAGTCCCGGCCCTGTTTTCCCCAGGCCGCCAGCAACGGGTTGGCGTGCTGGTGCAACTGGTCCGGGTCGTCAATTTGCGACAACACCGGGTGTGCTGCGCCCCGCTTGCGTTCGGCTTTTAACAGTTCCCGGTCGCTGATGATGTCGGCCCAGTAGAACTGGCAGGGGTTGTGAACACACAGTACCACCTGGCTGAACCGGCTCAGGACATACAGGGCTTCCAGCGCCTGCCGGGGTAAAGACGAGACCCCGAACACCACGATGCGTCTGGGCAGGCGGGCTGGGTTAGCCGGTTCGCTGATGCGCTGGCCCTGTTCCATAAAGCGGGTGTGAATCTGCGAGCGGCTGGTGTGGGCCTCGCTGCCTGTATCTGCTACCAGCTTGCGCCAGAGCAGCGGCTGCCAGCGGGTTTCCGCATCCAGGGCTTTCTCCTCGCCCCGAGCGGTGATTACCACATCCTTGCCCTGCTCCCAGGCCGCCAGCCAGTCGGCCCGGAACACCTGGTACTGGTCGAACAGGTCGGCCACTTTCTCGGCCAGCTGAAAGTTGCGCAGGTCGGTATCGCGGCCGTCCAGGAATCGCGCCAGTGGCGTAAACGCCTCATCCTGCCCCACAAGCTCCGGCAGCAATCGGTACAGCCGCCAGACCAGGCGGCGCTTGTCGAAGGGGGACTGCTCCGGTACTTCGCCGTCGGGCAACACCGCCCGATAGGCCTGCCAGATGAACCGGGCAGGAAACAGGAAATCCATGCCGGCGGCAATGCCCAGGCCGCCTTCCACGCCATCCTCGGTGCGCTTCTCCGCCAGCGCCAGCTTCAGCCACTGGGCAATGCCGTTACTCTGCACCAGAAAGGTCTCGCTCTGCAGCGGCGGCATGGGGTTCTGCCGGCAGATATAGACCACGGCACGGCGCAGGTCTTCCAGGTGGTTGGCGTGGATGGCGTGAAAGCCGGGTTCAATGGCGGCCATGGGTGTCCTTAGCTGCGGAATTCGCTGGAATGGATGGCAAACAGCTTACCTTAAGCGCTCCCGGATTCGCAGAGGGTGCGCCAGGTTGCACAACAAAGGATACCTATGACTTGCGACAAAGAAGGTCGCGTTTGGTCAGCGCACCAGGTCGAGCAGCATTTGCCGCACCCGGGCCCTGGATTCCGCATCCAGACAGGTCAGGTCTTCCACGTGCAGCTGGTGGCTTTGCAGAAGCCGGTACAGGGAGCCGGCCGAGATCGAGATGGAAACCTGCGTGTTGTCAGGAGCAGCGGACCAGTTCACATGCTGGTAGTGGTTGGTCTGGGCCAGATTCGGGTTTAAGAGCGCCATTCCCATAGAGCCTCCGAAGTTCAGTGCGCCGCCATAGCGGTTTGCGGTGTGGGGTAGGATGCGGGAATGTCTGGCCAGTTCAGGTACTCTGAGAAAAAGTCGGCCTGGCGTGGGGTATCGAGCAGCACTTCGATGCATTCATCAGTACTGCAACAGCCGCTGGGGCTACCATGGCAGGGCTCGGCCGATTGCAGACTTTCCAGGGCGCTGAACAGTACGTAGTCTGCGGCGGTATGGTCGCCCCGGTCGTGCAGGGCCCGGCACACCAGAATGGCGGCCAGGGTAAGCTCCACATGCATGCAGTCCGGGTGGTCAGCCCGCGCCAGGCAGGCCAGGTCAAAGGCGCTGCCGGTGGCGGCAATCATCTTTTCGGTATCCTGGTTCTCGCAGAAGGTGAAGGCGTACTCCATCCAGAACAGCCACAGGTCGTTCTGTTCAGTTAAGGACAGGTTGGAAAACATCTGGCGGTGGCGTGAGCAGAGAAATTTCATGGCGTCCTCCTTGTCTTGATGCAAATGATAATAGTTATCATTAATCGAGTTAGCAAGGTGTGTGATGATTAATTTTTGTGCATGGATTACAGTCCCAGCCCTATGACGACAGAATTCACGGGCCAGCGCCCGCAAACAGCAAACCTTGAAGACCCCCTTTATTACCTGAGCAACATGGACACTATTGTGTCCTGGGTGGCCGATCATCACGCGGATTTGTTGACCGATCGGGAGCGAAACCGGCTGTCGGCGTTTGCAAACCTCGGGACCGGCCCCCGGGCCTTGCTCACGCGCATGGTGATGCGCACCGGTGAGCTGTTCCGGGCTGACAAGCTGCGCTACCCGGAACTGCCGGTGCCGGAGGCAGACGCGCTCAAGTTATTGGTGCAGGAGGGCTGGCTGGATAACTCGCCGGAGCTGAGCCTGGATGATTTGTTCCGGCTGTTTACCTTGGCGGAACTAAGGCCAGTATTTGGCGGTTGGCTGCAACAGCAGGGCCACCCGAAAACTTTGGGAAAAGCTCAGATGCGCGAGCTGCTGGCGGAACCGTTCAGCGAACCCCGGCCCTTGCGGGATTGGATGCCTGATGACGGTGAAGCTGCGCAAGTCGTCCAGCTCCAGGACATGGCCCTGTTCGACCGCATCCGCCTGATGTTCTTCGGCAACCTGCGCCAGAGCTGGACCGATTTCGTGCTGGTGGAACTGGGCGTGCAGCAGTTCGAGCCGGTGCCCTTTACCCCGGAATCCCGCGCCTTTCAGCATCGCTCGGAAGTGGATTGTTACCTGCAGATGCATCAGTGCCGGGAACGGCTCGATAAGGGCGAACCGGCTGCGGACGTGTGGCCCGATGTTCCCGGCCCTGTGGATAACCCCTGGCTCACCAGCCGCCGGGACCGGCTGCTGCTGGAACTGGGCCGGCAGGCGGAACGCCAGGGTGAACAGGAACTGGCGTTGCAGGTATGGGCGGCCAGTGGCCACCGGGAAGCGCGGCTGAAACAGCTGCGGTTGCTGGAGCGAATGAAGCGCTTTGACGATGCCTGGGCCATTGCTTGCCAGTGGCAGAACAAGGAACTGAGCGACGCCGAAGCCCAGGGCCTGAGCCGCCTGCTGAAACGGCTGGCAGCCAAGGTGGGGGCCGACAAACCCGAGCCTGTGGATAACCCTCCGCTGCGGGAATTCACCTTCACCCTGCCCAGGCCGGACACCGGCACTGTGGAACTGGCGGCGGTTCAGCACTTGAGCACAGAAGCGGCTCCGGTGGTCTATGTGGAAAACACCCTGATCAACGCCCTGTTCGGCCTGCTGTGCTGGCCGGTGATCTTCAAACCCATCCCCGGGGCCTTCTTTCATCCGTTCCACATCGGCCCGGCGGACCTGACCCGGGAAGACTTTGTCGCCCGACGCGCGCAGGCCTTTGAGGAGCGCTTTGGCCTGCTGAAAACCCATGCCTATAAACAGCACATTCGCGACACCTTCCGGAACAAACAGGGCATCGCCAATCCCTTTGTATTCTGGCCGGTACTGGATGAAGCTCTACTGGAACTGGCCCTGCACTGCATTCCCGCCCATCACCTGGAGTCCCTGTTCCGCCGCCTGCTCCACAACATCAAGGAACATCGCAGTGGCTTCCCGGACCTGATCCGGTTTGTGCCGGATGCCGAGCAACCGGAACAGCGCTATGAAATGATCGAAGTGAAGGGCCCGGGCGACCGGTTGCAGGATCATCAGGTGCGCTGGCTGCAGTTCTTCGCCCGTGAAGGAATCCCGGCCAGTGTTTGCTATGTGCGCTGGCAAGACGATGAGGCGAGCGTGTGAAAGTCGCGGTCCGTACCCTCTGTGAATTCGCGGCTCGCCACGGCGATCTGGACTTCCGTTATACCCCGGCGCCCAGTAGCGAAGAGGGCATTGCCGGCCACCAGGCGATCCAGGCAAAACGTGGTTACGGCTATAAAAGCGAGTATTCACTAACTGGAAGCTGTTTGGGACTGGAGCTGTCCGGCCGGGCCGACGGTTACCATCCGCACAAGAACCGGCTGGAAGAAATCAAAACCCACCGGGGCGATGTGTCCCGTATTCGCCCCCACCAGCGTGCCCTGCACCGGGCCCAGTTACGGGCCTACGGCGCCCTGCTGTGCCGGCATGAAAACCGCAAAAGCGTGGAGCTGGCCCTGGTGTATTACGACACCGGCCGGGACAAGGAAACGGTGCTCACCGAAACCGCCAAGGCCGACGAGCTCTGGCAGGAACTGGAAACCCTGTGTGGCCGCTACCAAGCCTGGGCCGAGCAGGAAGAGCACCATCGGGATCAGCGTGATGCCCTGCTGGCCACCCTGACCTTTCCGTTCCCGGACTTTCGCCCCCGGCAGCGGCAGCTGGCGGAAACCGTGTACAAGAATTCCGTCAAAGCCGGCACCCTGCTGCTCGAGGCCCCCACCGGCCTGGGCAAAACCCTGGGCACCCTGTTCCCGGCCCTGATGGCCATGCCCGCCGCAAAGCATGACCGGCTGCTCTACCTCACCTGCCGCAACACCGCCCGGCAGCTGGCGCTGGATGCTGTGGATAAGTTGCGGACTGCGCAAGATGAGCTGCAGCCCTGGCCCCTGCGCACCCTGGAACTGGTTTCGAAAGACGACGCCTGTGAACACCCGGACAAAGCCTGCCACGGCGAGTCCTGCCCCTTGGCAAAAGGCTTCTTCGACCGCCTGCCCGATGCCCGGGCCGAGGCGGTGCAGAGCAAAGAGCCGTTAAATCAGCAGAATTTGGCGAAAATCGCCGCAGGGCATGACATTTGCCCCTACTTCCTCGCCCAGGAAATGGCCCGCTGGAGTGACCTGGTGATCGCTGATGTGAACCGCATGTTCGACCAGTCCGCCCTGCTGCACGGCCTGATCCGCCAGAACAACTGGCAGGCCAGCGTGCTGGTGGACGAAGCCCACAACCTGGTGGACCGTGCCCGGGGCATGTATTCGGTGCAGCTGGAGCAGCAGCGGCTGTTAAAGCTGAAGAAGATTGCCCCGAAACCGGTAAAAGCAGCGCTGGAACGCACCGCCCGGGCCTGGCAAGCGCTGATCCGGGATCACGGCGAACAGCCCCAGCCGGTGTTCCTGGCGACTCTGCCACCGCAATTACTGGGCGCGTTGCAGGCCATGGTTTCTGTGATCACCGATTACCTGGCCGACAACCCGCCGGACCTGGCCCTGCAGGAAGTGATGTTCGAAAGCGTGGCCTTTATGAAGCTGGCGGACAGCTTCGGTGACCACTCCCTGTGTGAGTTCCAGCGCACCGGCCGGGGCCGCGCCAGCCTGACCATCCAGAACCTGGTCCCGGCGGATTTCCTCACGGAGCGCTTCAAGGCTGCCCACTCGGTACTGCTGTTCTCCGCCACCCTCAGCCCCGGCGTCTATTACCGGGACCTGCTGGGCCTGCCTGAAGACGCCCGCTTCACCTCCCTGCCCAGCCCGTTCAGCGCCGAACAATTGCAGGTGCAGTTCACCCCCGGCATCAGCACCCGGCAGGTGCACCGTGAGAGTTCGCTGCAACCCATCGCCGAACTGATCGCTCGGCAATACCGGGAACGGCCGGGCCATTACCTGGCGTTTTTCAGCAGCTTTAAATATGCGAAGGAAGTGAGTGACACCCTGGCGCAACACGCACCGGATATTCCCCAACGCGCCCAGCAACCGGGCATGAGCCCGGAGCAGCGCCGGCAGTTCCTGGCAGAATTCCAGAAACCTGAAGGCTCAGTTGCCTTCGCGGTACTCGGCGGCGTGTTCAGTGAAGGCATCGACCTGCCCGGCGACCAGTTGATCGGCGCCTTCGTGGCTACCCTGGGCCTGCCGCCCTTCGATGCCTGGCACGAAATCCTCAAAGACCGCCTGCAGCAGCGCTTCGGTGAAGGCTACAACTACACCTACCTGATTCCCGGCCTGCAGAAAGTGGCCCAGGCCGCCGGCCGGGTGATCCGCACCCCGGACGACCGGGGCGTGATCTGGTTGATCGACGATCGCTTTCTGCAGCCCGGCGTTAACCGGTTACTGCCCCGCTGGTGGTTTTCAGGTCCCGGCTGATTCCGGCCGGGCAGCCTTAGTCGTTATCCCCTTCCCAGCGAGCAATTTTTTCACGCTCGGCATTCGGGCTTACCATCTCAGAGTCCAGCGCAGGTTGCTGGGGAGGCACCAGGCCTTGCGCTGTCATATCGCCTGTGCGGCGGGCTTCCTGTTCCTGACGAATATAGTCAAGACGCTGCTCCCTGTCTGACCGCTTTTCGTTCTGAATTTCTTCATTCCGCTGGCGGAACTGTTGCTCCAGATCGCCCATAACGCTTTCCATGAAGCCATCGCAGGGGCTCATTGATAACACATAGCGTGGCTGTTCAAGATTGTATTGACCAGATACCGCAAAAGTGGAGCTTACCGTGTCTGCCGCCAAAGCAAAGTAGGTTGCATCAAAGGTAAAAACATCCTGCTCGCTGGAAGCGCTGTGGCGGTCAGCCCCGCGAAAATGAGTGGCCCGCATGACGGTACCCTCGCAATGAAAATCAAAAATCCTGGAGCGGAAGAAAATCTCGGCCCAGAACATATGACAGATTCTGTCCAGCGTACGGCCAAAGCCCATCAGCAAAAGACCCGCAAGCAAAGTGGCTGCGGTCGCACCAACCGGCACTAATAGCTGACTGACCACGGTTTCAACACCTGCACTTTGGCTGACCAGCTGACGCCATGTATCGATATGGGGCAACACGCTTTGTGCTCCCAGCCAGAATAAGACGGCACCCAACAACATCAGGATCTGGGCTAATACCGTGCCACCGATCCGCGAGTAGCGCATAACAACGGATTCAGGCATATCCTCGGCCACGGGCTGAATTTCGGTAATCAAGTCGCCATTAAATTGCTCGTTATCCCGGTTAGCCTGGCCGGTGTCGTTTTCATCCAGGTACATGCGATTCGGAAGTTCCTGCTCCCGTTTTCCCATCAAAACCAGATCTCTCAGCGTGGTGAAGATTTGTCTTGGGTGCAGGTCGTAGCGCCAACTGTTGTTTTTCTCCGAGCTACTGGTTTTGATCTCAACCATCCGAATACGCGCGCGAATCATCATCACGGCAATGGCCGCAAGAATGGCTGCGCAAACCAGCGTCAGCGTGATCAGAGTTCCGGTGTAAAAGACCGGCTCGAGAATGGGCAACAATTCAACAAATTCGGCGCGGCTTCCAGGGCGCAGCTCGGACCAGAGCGCAATCCAGCCTTGCGCAACCAATACCGGAACAACGATCGCACCAATGACCACCAGGGCAAGCCCGCCACTGGAGTATGTGTGCAGTTTGGTCATGTTTTGGCGAGTGAGTGGGTTGCCCAGTTTTACCCAAATCAAGCCGAGATAAACCAGCAACACAAGCTGAAAAACCAACGACACCACAACGCTGCCCGCTTCGCCGCCGGCAGTGCCGGAGAACACCATCATCACCACCAGGGAGGCGATCAGGAAGGCGCATAGCGCGATAAGGCTACGCGTGATTTTCATCACCAGCGTTTTGGCCATGTTCCGGATAGGCCAGGGCGTTACGATCAGCCCAGGAAATACCGAATGCACGGCGCGGGCAAACCACCCCTGGGGTTCAGTAAAGGTCGGGTTACTTTTACTCATCAGCATGTTGTGTATGCTGCGTGCTGTGTAGAGCGTTGGCTCTTTCTCCTGAACCGCTTCCCGGGCGACGTTGCCGGTCAGCGAGGCGGGGGCTGCCCGGCCCACGAAAAAACGCATAACCTGAAACAGCCCGACACCCAGAGCTTTGAAACCACCAATCACAAATAAACCACCAATCACCAGATTCACCCAGGCCTGAGTTTTGTCCGTCGAGAGCAATGGTTGGATCTGCAACAGGAGATAGACGCCGATCGCCGTCAGCACAAGACCTCGAACAGACCGGACAAGCCCTTCGAACCGGAACGGGTTCCGGATGTTGAGTTTCTGGGTACCGTATTCAAACGCCATTCGTTAGTTCCTTAACGTGGTTCCTGGGTATTTGCCGGCAAGTCTATCGCAAACCCTGCTTAGCGAAGTGAATTTGAAAGCTCGTTTTACATTATTTTGCCATGCAGAATTTAACGAATGGAGTTGCCGTTCAGGTCGGTTCGGAATAACGCTTTTCCGCGGTCGGCGACATTTTGTCGCAGCACTGGTAGTAGCGGCATGCCGCTATATCTAATTTCGGTCGCTTGCTTACAATCACTGCCCTGATCAGAATTCCCTCGGTTTTTACAAGGACAACCACTGCAAATGAACAACACGGATCTTGTTTTCCAGAGCTACGGGCGCTGTTGCCGAAACGATGAGTTCTTCGTGGATTTCTACAACTTCTTCATGTCCAGCTCCGATGCCATTCGCAACCGCTTTGAGAATACCGACATGGGCGCCCAGCGCCACCTGCTGCGTAATGGTGTTATGCAGATCATCCTGGTCGCCCGCGGAATGTCTGATCGCAAACTCAAGGACTTGGGCGAAAGCCACAACCGGCACAACCACAACATCCAGCCAGAGTGGTATGACTTGTGGGAAGACTCACTGCTGAAAACCGTGCGCACGCACGATCCTGAATACACGCCGGCACTGCGCGAAGCCTGGCGGGAAGTGTTGAAGCCGGGAATTGATCTGATCCGCGGCGCTTATTAGGGGTGTCGCAGGCTGACAGACGGGATAGATCGTAAGCTATCTTGACTCCTGTCAGCCCTATCGTCACAATTTTTTTCTATACTTCCCTTCCGTAGTACTCATCTGATCAAGGACGTCATATGGCCGGTAAAAGCGCCAAAATTGCCTCCAAACTCCTGCTGGCACTGCTGATTGTGGCGGCGATTGCGGCCGCCGCCTGGTACCTGATGCCAAGTGCCGATGAACTCCCCGAGCACATTGCTTCCGGCAACGGCCGTATTGAAGCCACCGAAGTGGATATCGCCACCCGCATACCCGGGCGCCTTGAATCCTTCGAGGTGCGTGAAGGTGATATGGTAGAAGCCGGCCAGCTGCTGGCGGTGATGGACACCGACGAGCTCAAGGCCCGTGCGGCGGCTGCCGAAGCCAACCTGCACCAGGCCGAACAGGCCCGGCTGCTGGCTGAAGCCGTCGTCGTGCAGCGGGAAAGCGAGCAGCGCTATGCCCGTGCCGAACTCGCCCGTATTGAAACCCTGGTCGACCGGGGCCATGCCTCCCGGGAGCAGCTGGACCGCACCCGCACGGCGGCAGAAACCGCCGGGGCTGCCCTGCAGGCGGCCCGGGTACAGGTGGCTTCGGCCGATGCCGGCATTGAATCGGCCCGGGCCGCCATCCGGCAGATCCAGACCAACATTGATGACAGCCAGCTTTCCACCCCGGTGGGTGGCCGGGTGCTCTACCGGCTGGCGGAACCCGGCGAAGTACTGGCCGCCGGCGGCAAGGTGGCCACAGTGCTGGATGTGACCGATGTGTACATGACCATCTTCCTGCCCACGGCCCAGGCCGGCAAAGTGCGGGTAGGCTCGGAAGCACGGATCATCCTGGATGCCCTGCCGGATTACGTGGTGCCGGCGGAGGTCAGCTTTGTGGCGGCAGAAGCCCAGTTCACCCCCAAATCGGTGGAAACTCGCAGCGAGCGGGAGAAGCTGATGTTCCGGGTGCGTATCCGCATCAATCCGGACCTGCTCAAGGCCTACCGGGACAGGGTAAAAACCGGTGTGCCGGGCGAAGCCTATGTGCGCCTGGATGAAAGCCTGCCCTGGCCCGACAGCCTGAAGGCGAGCCTGCCCAATGACTGACACCGTAGCCCGGCTGGAAGGAATCAGCCACCGCTACGGGGAAACCGCTGCGCTGTGCGACATTACGCTGGATTTCCCCGCTGGCTGCATGGTGGGCCTGATCGGCCCGGACGGGGTGGGTAAATCCACCCTGCTGGGGCTGATTGCCGGCGCCCGCCAGTTACAGCAAGGCAGCCTGCAGGTGCTGGGCGGCGACATGGCCAGCCACCGGTTTCGCAACCGGGCCGCTCCGCGCATTGCCTATATGCCCCAGGGCCTGGGCGGCAACCTGTACCACACCCTGACGGTGGACGAGAACATTGCCTTCTTTGCCGACCTGTTCGGCCTCACCGGCGCCTCGCGCCGGCTGCAGATCGACCGCCTGCTGGATGCCACCGGCCTGCTGGCTTTCCGGGACCGCCCCGCGGGCAAACTCTCTGGCGGCATGAAGCAGAAACTGGGCCTGTGCTGCGCACTTATCCACAACCCGGACCTGCTGATTCTGGACGAGCCCACCACCGGCGTAGACCCGCTTTCCCGCAAACGCTTCTGGGACCTGATCGACACCATCCGTGGGCAAAGTAGTGGCATGAGTGTGCTGGTTGCCACCGCCTACATGGAAGAAGCCGAACGCTACGACTGGCTGGTGGCCATGGACGCCGGCAAAGTGCTGGCCACCGGCTCCCCTGCCGAGCTGCGCCAGCAAACCGGCACCGATAACCTGGACGACGCCTTTATCGCCCTGCTGCCGGACAGCCGCCGGGAGCAGGAGCTGGGCGTGCCGGTATCGGCACAAGCGGCAGCTTCGCCCACTCCCGAAAACAGCACTCCGGCCATCGTGGCGGAGAACCTGACCCTGAAATTCGGCAGTTTCACTGCGGTCAAAGACGTCAGCTTTGCCATCCCGAAAGGCGAGATCTTCGGTTTTCTGGGCTCCAACGGCTGCGGCAAAACCACCACCATGAAAATGCTCACCGGCCTGCTGACCCCCACCGAGGGTAAGGTGGCGTTGTTCGGTGAGCCGCTGAATGCCAAAGACCTGGCCACCCGCCGCAAGGTGGGCTACATGTCCCAGTCGTTCTCCCTGTACGGCGAGCTGACCGTGCGCCAGAACCTCGACCTGCACGCCCGGCTGTTCCACCTGCCGGAGGCAAAAATTGCCGGGCGCATCAGCAGCCTGACCGGGGAATTCGGCCTGGAAGAGGTGCTGGACCACCAGGCCGGCGCACTGCCGCTGGGGGTACGCCAGCGATTGTCTTTAGCGGTGGCGGTGGTGCACGAGCCGGAACTGCTGATCCTGGATGAACCCACATCCGGCGTAGACCCCGGCGCCCGTAACCGGTTCTGGCAGCTGCTGATGCGGCTGTCCCGGGAAGACGGGGTGACCATCTTTATCTCCACCCACTTCATGAACGAAGGCGAGCGCTGCGACCGGATCTCGCTGATGCACGCGGGCGAAGTACTGGCCTGTGATACCCCCGAAGCACTGATCGAACAAACCGGCAGCGACAGCCTGGAAGGCGCCTTTATGACCACCCTGGAAGCGGTGGACAAGGAACCGGAAAGCCAGAACGGCGGCAAACTGCTGAGCCGGGACAGCAGTTTGCCGGAACGTCCCAAGACCTTCAGCCCGCAACGGCTGCTGGCCTACGGCCGGCGCGAAGCCCGGGAACTGCTGCGGGACCCGATCCGCATGGCCTTTGCCTTTATCGGCTCGGCCCTGCTGATGCTGATTCTGGGCTACGGCATCACCATGGATGTGGAAGACCTGCCCTTTGCGGTGCTGGACCGGGACCAGACACCCCAGAGCCGGGATTACATCGCGGCGATCTCCGGCTCCCGCTATTTTGTCGAGCAACCGGCGCTGTCGACGGCGGAGGAGCTGGAGCGGCGCATGCGCTCCGGGGAGCTGAGCCTGGCTATCGAGATTCCTTCCGGCTTTGGCCGGGATATGAAACGGGGCCGCGACACCGCGCTGGCGGTGTGGGTGGATGGCGCCATGCCGTTCCGGGGCGAAACCATCCTCGGCTACGTACAGGGCATGCACATCAGCTACCTGAGCGAACAGGCCCGGCAGGCGTGGGGCGAAGTACCCACGTTGAGCCTGGTCAGCCTGGAAGACCGCTACCGCTACAATCAGGATTTCCGCAGTCTGGATGCCATGGTGCCGGCGGTGATTCCGATCCTGCTGATCTTCATCCCGGCCATACTGATGGCCCTGGGCATTGTCCGGGAGAAAGAACTGGGCTCCATCACCAACCTGTACGTAACTCCGGTCACCCGGCTGGAATTCCTGCTGGGCAAGCAGTTGCCCTATATCGCCTTCAGCATGGTCAGCTACGCCAGCCTGGTGTTGCTGGCGGTCTATGTGTTTGATGTGCCCCTCAAGGGCGGCATGCTTACCCTCACTTTTGGCGCTTTGCTGTTTGTCACCGCCACCACCGCCCTGGGCCAGGTGATGTCCACCTTTGCCTCCACCCAGATTGCCGCCCTGGCGGCCACGGCCATACTCACCATTCTGCCCACCGTGCAGTTTTCCGGCCTGACCGAGCCGGTATCGTCCCTGAGCGGTGCTGGCGCCTGGATCGGCCCCTTCTGGCCGGCCACCTGGTTTTTGCAGATCAGCCGGGGCGTGTTCACCAAGGGTTTGACCCTGGCCGACATGCAGGGCGCGTTTCTGGCGCTGGCGGCGTTTATTCCGGTGCTGACCGGCCTGGCCATGGTACTGCTGCGGAAACAGGGGCGCTGATGATGAAATCTCTCGGTAACATCTGGCACCTGGGTATCAAGGAACTGCGCAGCCTGTGGCAGGACAAGGTGTTGATGGTGTTCGTGCTGGTGGCCTTCACCCTGATGATCTACACCGCAGGTTCTGCCGGTTCCATGGAGCTGCACAACGCCCCGGTGGCGGTGGTGGATGAAGACCAGACCGTGCTCTCCGGCCGGGTCATCAATGCCCTGCAGCAGCCCTGGTTTCTGCCGCCAGACATGGTGCGCTATGACCAGATAGACGACCTGCTGGACAAGGGCAGCCACACCTTCGCCCTGGTCATCCCGGAAGGCTTCGAGCGCAAGGTGCGCCAGGGCCAGCCGGTAAGCCTGCAGCTGAACATAGACGCCACCCGCATGAGCCAGGCCTTTATCGGCACCACCTACATAGAACGCTTCGCCATGACCGAAGTGGCGGAATTCCTGCAGCCGGGCAGTTCCACCGACGGCCTGCCGGTGACGTTGGTGACCCGCGCCAGTTTCAACCCCAACCTGGATGGCACCTGGTTTGGTGGTGTGATGGAGCTGATCACCCAGGTGACCCTGATCAGCATCATCCTGACCGGCGCAGCGCTGATTCGCGAGCGCGAACACGGCACCGTGGAGCACCTGATGGTGATGCCGCTGCGGCCGTTCGAGATTATGGCGTCCAAGGTATGGGCCAACGGCCTGGTAGTGTTGCTGGCGGCGTCTGTGTCGATCACCCTGGTGATTCAGGGCTGGCTGAACGTACCCATTGCCGGCTCGGTGTGGCTGTTCCTGCTGGGGGCGCTCATTCACCTGTTCTCCACCACCGCCATCGGCATCCTGATCGGCACCGTGGCCCGCACCATGCCCCAGTTCGGTCTGCTGCTGATCCTCACCATCCTGCCCTTGCAGCTGCTGTCTGGCGGCATCACCCCAAGGGAAAGCATGCCGGACCTGGTGCAGAACATCATGCTGGCCGCCCCCACTACCCACTTCGTGAGCATGGCCCAGGCCATTCTGTACCGGGGTGCCGGGCTGGAGGTGGTGTGGCCGCAAATGCTGGCGCTGGTGGCCATTGGCGGAGTGTTTTTCTCCACCGCTCTGATATTGTTCCGCAGACACCTGTCGGTTTGAGGATAGAACCATGAAAGCACTGAGCCTGATTACCGCCACCCTGCTGCTGTTAGCCGGCTGCACCGGCCTGCCTGAAGGCATCGAACCGGTTACCGGTTTCGACAAAGACCGCTACCTGGGCACCTGGTACGAAATCGCCCGCCTGGACCACTCCTTCGAGGAAGGCCTGAGTAAGGTGACTGCCGAATACACCCTGAACGACGACGGCAGCATCAAAGTGATCAACCGGGGCTACAACGCCGAAGAAGGCGAATGGCAAGAAGCGGAAGGCCGGGCAAAGTTTGTGGGCGACAGCGACGTGGGCCACCTGAAAGTGTCCTTCTTCGGGCCTTTCTACGGCTCTTACGTGGTGTTCGGGCTGGACGAGGACTACACCACCGCCTACCTGACCAGTTACAACCGGGATTACCTGTGGCTGATGTCCCGCACGCCGGAGGTGAGTGATGAGGTGCTGGAGGCGTTCAGGGGGCGGGCCGAGGCGGAGGGGTTTGAGCTTGGGGAGTTGATTGTGGTGGAGCAGTGAGGCTCTGTTATTCCGCACCAGGCTCCAGTAGTGAAACAAACCGGAGGCGATCCGAGATCAGTGCCTGATAACGGTCTTTCATTTCCTCTGGCATGAACGAAGCCTCGATTATGGCCGGCGCGGTTTTCTGAACCTTCCTGGCCAGGCTCGTGATACGATTTTTTACGGCCTTGCCAATCAGCCCTGCCTTAACACCGAGCTCCACGAAATCCGAGCCGGCGAAATAGCCATTACCCATGGTTCCGTAGTATTCGGGCTCGCCGCCTTTCAGCATCTTGAGCGCCATGGGACTTTCCGCCATCGAGCTGTACAGGGCGGAGGCAAGGACATCGTAGCAAGGGGTCAGTTTGAACACCGGTTCATGGAAGAAACTGATGTTTTTCAGGTGATGGTCGTCGTTGCCCACCAGATAGCTGAACACCAGCCTTTCCAGAAGCTCCATGGCCACTGCCATGCCGCCGTGCTCAATCACCAGTTCAATGACTTCCTGATAACTGGCCGCCGTGTATTTTCGGGAGGAGTCCGCGTTGGAAATCCCCAAAGCCTGCATGGCATCTTCCTGGTGGATGCTGGTGCCACTTTCAAGGTCCCGGTCGTAGCGGCGGATGACAAATACCAGGTGGTCATCCTTCAGGCTTATAAGTCCGCATGGAGGCACCGGGAAACCGACTCTCCGCATCAGTGTAAGGGTGGCATGCTCGTTTTCTGCCACGTAGGGATATTCTTCCGGTGAGGGTTTCATGATGAACTGGCCGTTACTGTCCACAAGCTTGAGCTTACCCGCCTCGATGGCTAGCTGGGCTTTCATCTGGACGCCGCTGATCGAGAAACCATGGGTTTTCCGTGGTATGGCTGTCACCAGGTCTTTGCGGCTTTCTGCCAATGCCAGGTTGACCTTTCGGGTGCCAAACAGCTGCCCAAGACAGGCACCGTGGTACTGAATACGGGCGCTCTCGGGCAGTGATTTAAGACAGATCAAACAGTTCAATGGTTACTGCTCCGGGCAGGTCGTTGCCGTTGTGTACCAGCAGGGAAAACTCGTCGTTCGGGTCTATGTGTTGCTCAGTCGCCTGCACCCGCTTCAGCCAACCCTCACTGACAAGGCCGCTGAAGTAAGCCGGTAACCCCTCTGATTCATAGGGTTGTTCACGCAGTGGCAGGCTAAGGCTGAGGGCTGGCTGGCCTAGCTGCAGGTAGGCTTTGTCGTACTGGAAGCGAACGGTGCTCCCCTTCCTTTCCAGGATTCCCGCAACCAGGCCCTTCATTTTTACCCGGGCTTTCATTTCAGTTCGATCCAGATCCGGAAGTTAAGGACCGACCCTATGCCTTCGAGGGTGCGAAGTGTGGGGTTGCCAGTGCCGTTCTCTATGGCCCGGTAGGTGGTGGGTGAGATGCCACACAGTTCGCCTACGTCTGCCGCATTCAGGTCAAGCGCCTTTCTGCGGGCTTGAAGCAGCTCCGCCAACTCGGAGAGCGGGTGTAAGTCCGGCTCTTCAGACGCTTCGATGCGCTCCGCCAGGGTCTGCAGATGGCGGATCTCTTCGGTGATAGCTGTCAGTAGTGCCTGTTTGGTTTGCATGATGTTTGCCGGCTTATCAGTAAAGTGATATTTCAAAGACTTATTGAAAATAATAGCCACTATAATGGTTTTTTAGTCGATAAAAATCAATTTAATTGCTTATCTTTTGATATTTTATTGAATCTATCAGTTTAGAGATTCTAGGTGTGCTGCTCGTCAATAAGACATACAAACACTCCCGCCACCCGGTATCGAAAAGCCTCTTCATCGTTCAGTTCAAGTGGCTGGAAGCTTTCATCATGGGAGTTGGGATTCAACTGAATATGTTCGTGACGCCAACCATTCTCGTCTTCCGCTCTGAAACTTTCATAAACCTTCACTGTGTAACGTGACCCTGAATCGGCATCAATGCTGTCCATACTCTCCACCAGAACCGTCTTGCCGTTTCGGGAACCACCAGGGTCAGTCCGAAACAGGCACAGGGCACCATTGGGAATAACCCGATTCATGGATTCGCCGATCACCCGGCAGGCAAACATGTCTTCGCGGACCCGGACTCCGTCGGGAACTGCGACCCAGTCTGGGTGCTGGGTAGGGTCAAGGTCGGTGACATCACTGAGTGCTCCGAAATCCCCCGCAGCCGCCTGCAGGTCAAACAGCGGCACGGCGTTCACATAAGGTTTCAACTCCACCACGTTGGTGGCTTCAGGCTTTTCGACGTGAGCAGCATGAACCGGAATGTGCTGTTTCAGATATTCGCGCAGTGTATCGTCACAAGCGTAGACAAAGGTGCCTCGGATGCCGCGCAGCATGATGGTTCGGTAGATGTTGATGATGTATTGCTTCAGCTCTTCCGGGTCTTTGATGCCTTGGCCGCCGGTGCGGTCGTGGTAGTTATCCTTTTCGATGACTATGGACTGGCTTTTCGGGTCGTACCGGATCTCCTCTCCGAAGATAATCCCCGCGTAGTTCAGGTCATAGCCCTGTGTGGTATGAATGCAGCCGACTTCCCGGTGTGAGCCATCCTTGTTGATCCAGTCGGTATTAGTGCTGTTCCAGCGGAGCTGAACATCGTCGATCACGATGTCGTAGGCCTCACTATCCTTCTTTGAGGCCCAGGGCCAGGAGTAACCGGCGATCAGCCGTGACAGCCCGACCTGCTCCTCCTTTTCATTGATGGTACGGACCAGGTCCTTGAGGGAGTCGAACACCTCAAACTCGTAGTTTTTGGCGGTGAACACCACGCCGTCATCAACACGGCCGTTCAGTAACTTATCCACAAACTCCACATAGGGCTGTCCGGCCTTAACCCGGAACTGGGACAGTAACCGGTGGGTTACCGAGCCGCTGGCAGCTTTCAGGCGCTGGAACACCTCAACATTGGCGTCAGACGGTTTGATGGACTGGCCTTCATCGTAGAAAAAGATAGCCTTGTCCGCCTGCTGGCACACCCAGTCCACTTCGCTGCAGGTGTGCTTGTCCATGCCCAGCGCGGTACAGGCCTTGTCGAAACTGCCGAAGTAAGCACCCAGGTTCTTGCGTTTGCGCAAGCGGTGGGACTCGTCCACCAGCACAATATCGTAGCGTTGTCTGGTCAGCTCAGACGGGCTGATGACCATGTCGGGGCTGAGCCCGGCAACATGCCTGAAGGCTTTCTTCAGGGTGGTTCGGAACGAGGTCATGGGCACCACCAATGCCATTTTCGGTTTTGGCATGAGGGCCTTGAGCGACGAGAGCAAAGAGTGGATTTCGGCCTCTTCCTCGGAGAATTCCCTCAGATTGACCTGGTGTTCTTCCGAATGCAGCAGCTTGAACAGAAAGATCGCCAGCACGGATTTGCCGGTGCCGGCTCCACCTTCCACCACGATGTTCTTCACACCGGGGTTGAGCAGCTCGTGCATGATGGTGAGCAGGCCCTGGCGCTGATCGAAGGACAGGGATTTGTAAGGGGAGTATTTGAAGACATCGGAGTTATCAAGGTGGTCCAGGGTGCGGGACACAACCCCCTTGGCAATCAACCGGTTCCAGACTTCCCGGAATACCTCTTCATACAGGGCACCGCGCTGGTAATAGTTGTGGTCAGCCAGCCCCAGGTTGCCATTGAGCAGGGTGTACTTGCCATCGGCGGCCATGTACTTGATCAGCAGGGATTCCACATCCAGGGTGGCGGATTTGTTGAAGTACTCGCTGGTGATCAGGTGAACCGCAGTCAGCAGCTGCTTTTCGTCATGCTTGAGGTGGGTGCTCATGCGGGTGAGCGTGTCGGTGGTTTCGCCGATGTAGGCGCGCCGGCGCTTTTCGTCACTGAGTACGTAAACCAGGGGCCAGTTGCCCGCGGCAAAAGCATTATCGCGCAGGTCGTTCAGGGCATCCCGGCTGAAGGGGTAGCGCTGAATCTCCACCATCGGCGAATGGCTCATAGCTCGGTGTACTTCTTCGCGGTGCCCCTGGCTTTGCTGACCGGGTATTTCTTTTCGTTCAGGGCAATCTTGTCGAGAACAATCTGTTCCACGTCCAGCTCATAGCTGTCTGCCAGCAGCAACGCGTAGGCAATCACGTCGGCCAGTTCTTCCTTTACCTTACTGACATCGGCCTGGTCCGGAGATTTCCACAGGAACAGCTCCAGCAGTTCCGACGCCTCGATACTCAGGGCCAGCGACAGGTCTTTCGGGTTGTGGAATTGTTTCCAGTCTCTGTCATCCCGGAACTGACGTAGCCGGGCGATCGCCTCATTCATCAAAATACCCCTTTAATCATGAGCAGATTTACTAAGGATACAGAAATTCATGGGCTTGGGGTGTAAGAACCCGGAATGGAACAGCGTTGGAAAACTAAAATAGGAAAAAACAAAACAAGGAGGGAAAATGGTCGGCGTGAGAGGATTCGAACCTCCGACCCCTTCGTCCCGAACGAAGTGCGCTACCAAGCTGCGCTACACGCCGATCAACGGCCGGTATTATACGGATTGCCGGCCGTTTTACTACCCCCATCCGTGGGGAAATTTATCCGTATAACTGCGGAGCCGCCCTTCAGCCTGCGGTTGGCAGCAGGGAGATGTCGGCTACCCGCAGGAACAGGTTGCGCAGGCGGTTGAGCAGGGCCAGGCGGTTATTACGCACGGCCTCGTCGTCTGCCATCACCATGACTTCGTCAAAGAAGGTGTCTACCGGCTCGCGCAGGCTGGCCAGGGAGGTCAGCGCGCTGGCGTAGTCACCCTGTTCGAACAGCGGCAGCACTTTCTGCGCCTGCTCTTCTACCCTGGCGGCCAGGTTCTTTTCGGCGGCATCCTGCAGCAGTGAGTTATCCACAGCCTCGCCGATGCTGTCGCCACCCTGCTTGGTGAGGATGTTGGACACCCGCTTGTTGGCGCCGGCCAGGGCCTGGGCTTCCGGCAGCTGGCGGAAGGCTTCCACCGCTTTTACCCGGCGGTCAAAGTCCAGCGGGCGGGTCGGGCGGCGGGCGTGTACGGCCAGGTACACTTCAGCGCCAATGCCCTGCTCGTCGTAATGGGCGCGGAAGCGGTCAAGCATGTAGTCCACTACGGTGCTGGCGGTGTTGTTCTCGGTCAGCACGGTGAAGTTCTGCTCGGCCCATTCGCACACGGTCTGCAGGTCCAGCGGCAGCTGGCGCTCGATGATGATGCGCAGCACACCCAGGGAAGCCCGGCGCAGGGCGAACGGGTCGCGGGTGCCGGACGGCGGCTGGTTGATGCCGAACAGGCCTACCAGCGAGTCGATACGGTCAGCGATGGCCACGGCACAGCCGGTCAGGGTAGTGGGCAGGTCGTCGCCGGCAAAGCGCGGCATGTACTGCTCGTTCAGGGCCTTGGCGACGTCTTCGTGCTCACCATCGTTGGCAGCGTAGTACTGGCCCATGATGCCCTGAAGGTCGGTGAACTCCAGCACCATTTCGGTCACCAGGTCGGTCTTGGCCAGCATGGCGGCGCGTTCGGCCAGGGCCGGGTCGCTGTTGATGGCCTCGGCGATCTTCTTCGCCAGCGCCGCTACCCGCACGGATTTGTCGTAAATGCTGCCGAGCTTGTCCTGGAACACGATGGGCTTGAGGGCCTCGATGCGGTCTTCCAGCCTGGTCTTGCGGTCGGTCTCGTAAAAGAAGGCGGCATCCGAGAGGCGCGGGCGGATCACTTTCTCGTTACCGGAGATCACCTGTGAAGGATCTTTACTTTCCAGGTTGGCCACGGTGATGAACAGCGGCAGCATGTTGTCGCTGGCATCCACCACGTGGAAGTACTTCTGGTGCTCCTTCATGGAAGAGATCAGCGCTTCGGCCGGCACTTCCAGGAAGCGCTCTTCGAAGCGGCCCATCAGCGGCACCGGCCACTCGTTCAGTGCGGTGACTTCGTCCAGCAGGTCTTCGTCGATCACGGCCTTGCCGTTGGCTTCTTTCTCGGCCAGGGCGTTGACGCCGGCACGGATCTGCTCGCGGCGCTCGGCGAAGTCCGCCAGTACGTAGCCTTCCTGCTTCAGCACCACTTCGTAGTCGGCCGGGGTCGGCACAATCAGCTCTTTCGGGCAGTGGAACCGGTGGCCGCGGGTTTTGTTGCCTGGCTTCAGGTTCATCACCGGGGTTTCAATCACGGTGTTGCCGTAAAGCTGCACCAGCCAGTGCGCCGGGCGTACGAATTCGGTTTTACCGGCACCCCAGCGCATGCGCTTGGGAATGGGCAGTGCGGCCAGGGATTTCTCCACCAGCTCGGGCATCAGTTCGACGGTGGGCTTGCCCTTTTCGACGGTGCGGTACACCAGCCAGGCGCCCTTGTCGGTTTCCAGGGTGTCGAGCTGGTCCGGGGTAATGCCCAGGGAGGTGGCAAAACCAGTCAGGGCCCGGGTGGGGTTGCCGGAGTCGTCGAAGGCGGCTTTCACGGCCGGGCCGCGCTTTTCGACCGCCTTGTCAGGCTGGGCATCGGCCAGGTTACGGATGCGCACGGCCAGGCGGCGGGGGGCCGCGAAGCTTTCCACGGCACCGAAGTCTACGCCAGCTTCTTCCAGGCCTTTGACAATGCCCTGGGTGAAGGCGTCAGACAGTGGTTTGAGGGCTTTCGGAGGCAGTTCCTCGGTACCCAGTTCGACCAGAAAATCCTGTGTTGCCATGATTATGCGTTCCCCTGTTCCTGCGGTGCCTTGTTGGCTTTCTTGCCCTTCTTGCTGGCCTTGGCGTCGGCGGCTTCAGCGGCGGCCAGTACTTCCTTGCGGAGATGCTCCGGAGCCAGCGGGAAGCCCAGCTTGCGGCGGCTTTCGAAGTAGGCCTGGGCGACTGAACGTGCCAGGGTGCGTACGCGCAGGATGAAACGCTGGCGCTCGGTCACGGAAATGGCGTGGCGGGCGTCCAGCAGGTTGAAAGTGTGGGAGGCCTTGAGTACCTGCTCGTAGGCGGGCAGCGGCAGGCCGGCTTCGATCAGGCGGGCGCTTTCCCGCTCGTACACATCGAAGCTGTGGAACAGGAACTCGGTGTCGGCGTGTTCGAAGTTGTAGGTGGACATCTCCACCTCTTGCTGGTGGAACACGTCGCCGTAGGTGACCACGCCATCCGGGCCGTTGGTCCAGACCAGGTCGTACACGCTGTCCACGCCCTGGATGTACATGGCGATGCGCTCAAGGCCGTAGGTCAGCTCGCCGGTGACCGGATAGCATTCCAGACCGCCCACCTGCTGGAAGTAGGTGAACTGGGTGACTTCCATGCCGTTCAGCCAGATTTCCCAGCCCAGGCCCCAGGCGCCCAGTGTCGGGGATTCCCAGTTGTCTTCGACAAAGCGGATGTCGTGCACCAGCGGGTCCAGGCCCAGGGCACGCAGGGAATCCAGGTACAGCTCCTGGATGTTGTCCGGTGACGGCTTAAGCACTACCTGGAACTGGTAGTAATGCTGCAGGCGGTTCGGGTTTTCGCCGTAGCGGCCGTCGGTGGGGCGGCGGCTGGGCTGAACGTAGGCAGAGTTCCAGGTTTCCGGGCCGATGGATCGCAGGAAGGTGGCCGGGTGGAAAGTACCGGCGCCCACTTCCATGTCGAGGGGCTGGAGAACCACGCAGCCGTGCTGCGCCCAGAAATTCTGCAATGCCAGGATCAGACCCTGGAAGGTCTTGATATCCGGCGCGGAGTTGTTGGTTGCCTTGTCTGTCACGACGTTTGCCTGCTGGTCAGTCTGTGTGTGGCGCCCCGCTTTGCGGAGCACTCCGAATTTTGAAAACGCGCATTATACGCTGGCTGGCGCTGCATTTCTAAGTGCCAGCCAGGGTGTTGTTTTGTCTGAGGTCAATCAGAAGAAGGTGAGGCCCACCTGGAACAGTTTTTCCACATCCCGGATGCGGGATTTGTCCACCAGGAACAGGATTACGTGGTCGTCCGGCTGCACCCGCAGGTGGTCGTGGGCGATCAGCACTTCGTTGTGGCGCACGATGGCGCCGATGGTGGTGCCCGGCGGCAGGTGGATTTCATCCAGCCGCTTGCCCACCACCTTGGAGGAGCGGTGATCGCCATGGGCAATCGCTTCGATGGCCTCGGCCGCGCCCCGGCGAAGTGAGTGAACATTTACTACGTCGCCACGGCGCACGTGGGTGAGCAGGCTGCCGATGGTGGTCTGCTGGGGCGAGATCGCCACGTCGATGTCGCCGCCCTGGATCAGGTCTACGTAGTCCGGGTTGTTGATCAGGGTCAGTACCTTGCGGGCACCCAGGCGCTTGGCCAGCAACGACGCCATGATGTTGGCTTCGTCGTCGTTGGTAACGGCACAGAATACATCGGTGCTTTCGATGTTTTCTTCCAGCAGGATGTCCTTGTTGGCGGCATTGCCTTCCAGCACCACGGTTTTCTGCAGACGCTCGGACAGCATCACACAGCGTTCGTGGTCCCGCTCCAGGATCTTGACCTGGTAGCGGCTTTCCAGGGTGTTGGCCAGGCGGTAGCCGATGTTGCCGCCACCACAGATAAAGATGCGCTTGTAGGGTTTGGACAGCGGCTGCAGTTCGCTCATCACCGAGCGGATGTGGTCGGCGGCGGCAATGAAGAACACCTCGTCGCCGTCTTCGATCACCGTGTCGCCCTGGGGCATGATGGCGCGGTCTTTACGGAAGATGGCCGCTACCCGGGTGTCGATCTTGGGCATGTGGGTACGCAGGTAAGACAGCTCCCGCCCGACCAGCGGGCCACCCTGGGTCGCCCGGATGGCTACCAGCCGTGCCAGGCCCTTGGAGAACTCCAGCACCTGCAGGGTGCCCGGATATTCGATCAGTCGGGTGATGTGCTGGGTCACCAGGTGTTCCGGGCTGATCAGTACATCAATCGGGAAGCCCCGCAAACGGTCCAGCTCTTTCTCCGTGTCCTTGTTATAGAACAGTTCCTGCTTGCCCAGATACGCCCCGGCGCGCACGCGGCAGATGGTGGTGGGGGTTTTGTACAGCAGCTTGGTGACCTGGCAGGCCACCATGTTGGTTTCATCGCTGTTGGTCACCGCAATCACCATGTCGGCGTCTTCGGCGCCGGCATCTTTCAGGATGGTGGGGTACGAGGCCCGGCCGTGCATGGTGCGGATATCCAGCCGGTCCTGCAGTTCCCGCAGGCGTACGCTGTCGTTGTCCACCACGGTGATGTCGTTGGCTTCGTTGGCCAGGTTTTCAGCGAGGGTGCCGCCCACCTGGCCGGCGCCGAGAATCAGGATTTTCATGCGTCAGGTTTCTCCAGCACGGCATAGAAAAAGCCGTCGTGGCTGTCCGGGTCTGGTAGCAGCTGGCGCCCGGTGTCCATGTCGCGGCCCCAGTCGGCATTGATCTGAACCAGCGTTGCCTGTTCCTGCTGCTTGAGGAATCGCTGGATTATACGGTGGTTCTCCTGGGGAAACACCGAACAGGTGGCATACACCAGCCGGCCACCCGGTTTCAGGATAGACCACATGGCCTCGAGCAGGCCAAGCTGGATACTGGCCAGGGGCACAATGTCGGACTCCCGGCGCAGCAGTTTGATGTCCGGGTGCCGGCGGATCACGCCGGTGGCGCTGCAGGGTACGTCCAGCAGGATGCGGTCGAACGGGGTGCCGTCCCACCAGCTGTCGATATCGGCGGCATCGGCCTGGGTCAGGGTAGCGTGCAGGTCGAGCCGGTCGAGGTTTTCCTGGACCCGGGGCAGGCGCTCGGCGGATTCGTCGATGGCGACCACTTCATCCAGTTCGCCACAGGCTTCCAGGATGGCGCAGGTCTTGCCGCCGGGCGCGGCGCAGGCATCCAGTACCCGCTGGCCGGGTTGCAGGTCCAGCAGGGTGGTACACAGCTGGGCGGCTTCGTCCTGGACGCTGGCACCGCCGTCTTCGAACCAGGGCAGGCGCTCGACCGGTACCGGGCGTTCCAGCTGAATGCCGTGGGGGGTAAAACGGGTTGGCCTGGCTTCGATACCGGCCTCGGCCAGCAAATCCAGGTATTCGTCACGGCGGAAACGCAGGGCGTTTACCCGCAGGGTCATGGGGGCCTGGGTGTTGTTGGCGTCCAGAATGGCCTGCCAGTCTTCCGGCCAGTTGTGGCGCAGCTTTTCCACCATCCACACCGGGTGGCTGTAGCGGCTGCTGTCGTCGTTCGGCTCCGGCGCCCCTTCCCTTTCCGCCGCCCGCAATACGCCGTTGACCAGCCCGGTCAGGTGCGGCTTGTCCAGCGCCCGGCAGGCTTCTACGGTTTCGTTCAACACCGCGTAGGTGGCTTGTTCGCTGAATCTCAGCTGGAACAGGGCCACCAGCATCAGGTGGTGAATCACCCGGGGTTTGCGCAGGGGCTTTTTCAGGCGCTGGTTCAGCTCGCCGTCAAGCCGGTGAAACCAGCGGCAGGTGCCATAGCAGATGGCTTGCAGCTGGGGCCGTTGTTCCGGCGGCAACTGGTTCAGGGCCGGCGGCAGGCATTGGGTTAATGACTGGCCGTTTTCTACCGCCAGCAACACGTTGGCGGCGACGGCACGAAACGGCAGGGGCTGGTAGGCCATGGTCAGTTCAGCTCCTGGCCGGGCAACAGTACTTGCTTGCCGCCGTTGATCAGGTCGTTGATGCTCTGGGCCTTGCTGCCCGGCAACTGGACCGAGGTGATTTTCAGGCTGCCGGTGCCGCAGGCCACCTCAACGCTATCCCGCTCCCGGCTCAGTACCGTGCCGGGGGCTTTGCCGCTGCCCTGCTCCAGCGCAGATGCCCGGTGAATGCGGATGCGTTGTTCGCCCAGGTCGGTAAAGGTGCCGGGCCAGGGGTTGAAGGCTCGGATTAGCCGCTCAATGTCGGTGGCGCTGCGGCTCCAGTCGATGTGGCCTTCTTCCTTGGACAGCTTGTGGGCGTAGTTGGCGTCGGCATCGTTCTGGGGCTCACCGGTCAGCTCCCCTTGTGCCAGCCGGGCCAGTGCGTCCACGATGGCTTCGCCGCCCATGTCGGCAAGTCGGTCGTGCAGGCTGCCGCCGGTGTCGTCGGCATTTATCGGAGTGCTCACTTTCAGCAGCATGGCACCGGTGTCCAGGCCTTCATCCATCTGCATGATGGTAATACCGGTTTCGGCATCGCCGGCGGCAATGGCCCGCTGGATCGGAGCGGCACCGCGCCAGCGCGGCAACAGGGAGGCGTGGATATTCAGGCAACCGTGGGTCGGGATCTCCAGCACGGCTTTGGGCAGGATCAAACCGTACGCGGCGACGATCATTACATCCGGTTGCAGTGCCGCCAGCTCCTGCTGGGCCTCTTCGGGCTTCAGGCTGACCGGCTGGAACACGGGAATGGCGGCATCCAGTGCCACCTGTTTGACCGGGCTGGGCATGAGTTTGCGGCCACGGCCAGCAGGGCGGTCGGGCTGGCTGTATACGCCCACCACATTATGGCCGGCTTCCAGCAGGGCCTTCAGGGCAATGGCGGCAAAATCCGGTGTTCCGGCAAAAACAATGCGCACGGTGGTTGCTTCTCTGTGTCGTTGATACGAAAAAACCGGGTCGTAACCCGGTCTGAATTCAGTTCTGCGTTGGCGATGCTTCAGCCATTGCCTCAGGCGCTCTGCTTGTGCAGCTTTTCCAGCTTCTTGCGAATGCGGTTGCGCTTGAGCGAGCTGAGGTAATCCACAAACAGCTTGCCGTTCAGGTGATCCATTTCATGCTGGATACACACGGCCAGCAGGCCTTCGGCTTCAAGGACGAACTCTTCGCCGTTACGGTCTTTGGCGGTAATCCGGCAGTGTTCGATACGCTTCACGTCTTCGTAGAAGCCTGGTACCGACAGGCAGCCTTCCTGCATGGCTTCCAGGTCTCCGTCCAGCACTTCCACCTTCGGGTTGATGAATACCCGGGGCTCGCTCTTGTCTTCGGACAGGTCCATCACGATGATCTGCTTGTGTACGTCTACCTGGGTAGCCGCCAGGCCGATGCCGCGGGCATCGTACATGGTCTCGAACATATCGTCGATCAGGGTGCGGATTTCGTCGGTCACCTCATTCACCGGCTTGGCGATGGTGCGAAGACGGGGATCCGGATACTCAAGAATTTCTAGAATCATAGTGCCTTGGCTTCTCTGAAATGCGACAGCGGTCTGCGCAAAATTTCTTCATGAACCTATCATGAAGTAACGTCTTGGCCTGTATTATCCGATAAATTACCGATTGAGTACAAACTGATCAGTCGATAGCTAAAATCTTTCAGGGAAACCAAAGAATTCACTGGAAGAACAAAAGATAACATCACAAATCGCCAGACTTCTTCTATAGTAACGGGAATAACAACGTAATAAGCTGCCGGCCTACCGCAGCGGCATTACCTAACGTATAGATTCTAGGCACGCGATCAAGGATACAGACAATGAGGAAACTGTTGTACGCTCTGGCAGCCACGGCGCTGCTGTTTACCTCCTGGGCCCATGCAGAACCCGAGTTCAGGGCTGATCATCCTGAGCGTTACACTGTCGTGAAAGGGGATACCCTTTGGGACATTTCAGGGCGATTTCTGAATAACCCCTGGTACTGGCCGGAAATCTGGCATGTGAACCCGCAGGTTGCCAACCCTCATCTGATCTACCCGGGCGATCGCCTGGCACTGGTGTATATCGACGGCAAGCCACGCATCACCAAGGTGGCCACCAGCGATGTGGTGAAGCTGTCGCCGCAGGTTCGCTCTGAAGCCATCGACACGCCAATTCCTGCCATCCCGCTGGACGCCATAGCCAGCTTCCTGACCGACACCCGCATTGTGTCGCCGGAAGAACTGAACGGCGCGCCCTACGTGCTGGAAGGTGAAGACAGCCGCATCATTACTGGTGCCGGCGACAAGATCTACGCCCGTGGCGAGAAGCCCGCCGACCGCGTGGGTGTGTTCCGCCGCAGCAAGGAATTCCGTGATCCGGAAACCGGAGAATTCCTGGGCCTGGAAGCCCGCAGCATTGCCCGTGGTACCGTTGCGGCTGAGGACGGTGACGTCCTGACCGTTAACCTGAACAAGTCCAGCGAGGAAGTGCGCATTGGCGATCGCCTGCTGGTGAACGAAGACCGTCGCCTGACCACCAACTTTGTGCCCAGTTCTCCGGATCAGGACATCGAAGGCGTGATGATCTCGGTAGACGGTGGTGTAAACCAGATTGGCCAGTACAACGTGGTGGCGATCAACCGTGGCGAGCGTGAAGGCCTGAAGCCTGGCAACGTGATGGCCATTCTCAAGAGTGGCAACCTGGTGCGTGACCCGGTTACCAATGAAACCATCGAGCTGCCGTCCGAGCGTGCCGGCCTGCTGATGGTGTTCCAGACCTACGAGAAGATGAGCTACGGTCTGATTCTCAAGGCGACCCGCCCGCTGGCGGTGGGCGACAAGGTAGTTAACCCCTGAGCCCGGGCCTGATCAGGCCTGTGTGCTGAGGTAAAATGGCCGGACCGGAGTGTCCGGCCATTGTTGTTTTCAAGGATGAAAAAATGTCTGTATCGAGTCTTGACCGGTCGCTGGACAACCAGTGGCTGCTGCTTTCCCTGTTACCCCGCTTTGCCACCCGTGCCCGCGAGCGGGTGCTGGCCAATGCCGACTGCCTGACCGATGTCTTGTCGATGAACCCGGCCACCCTGAAAGCGCTGGGGCTGTCGGCTGAAACCATGTCGGCGATCCATGGCTGGCAAGCCGAAGACCTGTCCCACCCGGTGCTGGCGGAACTGATGAAAATCCGGTCGCAATGCCGGCAGCACGGTATCCGGCTGATCGGCCAGCACCATGACCACTTCCCGGAAGCCCTGCGCCAGATACACGATGCGCCCATGCTGCTATACGCACTGGGCGATACCGGCTTGTTGCTGCAGGACCAGATCGGCGTGGTGGGCAGTCGAAATGCCACCCGTACGGGCCTGGACCATGCCCGGAAGTTCGCTGCCGAGCTGGGCCGGCGGGGTTTGCTGGTGACCAGCGGCCTGGCCTTGGGGATTGATGGTGCTGCCCACGCGGGTGCCCTGGATGCCGGCCACCCGACCGTGGCCGTGGTGGGTTGCGGGCTCGACCGGCTGTATCCCGCCCAGCACCGGCAGCTGGCACACCGGATTACCGAAAACGGCCTGATTGTCTCGGAATACCCGCCCGGCACCCAGGCCCGGGCCGCCTACTTTCCTCAGCGTAACCGGATTATCAGTGGCCTTAGCCGGGGTGTGCTGGTGGTGGAGGCCAGCCTGAAGAGCGGTTCGCTGATTACGGCCCGTACCGCACTGGAACAGGGGCGGGAAGTGTTCGCCATTCCCGGTTCGGTGCACAGCCCGGTAGCCCGGGGCTGCCACCAGTTGATCAAACAGGGGGCCCGACTGGTGGAAACCGCTGATGACATCCTGGAAGAACTGGGCACCTGGTGGTCAATGCAGGCGCAACCGGAGGCCGGGGAGGCTGTGGATAACGGGCCGGCGCTGGCCGGTTTGGATAGCCGGGAAATCGCGGTATTCGAGGCTTTGGGGTATGATCCGCAATCTACCGATGCACTGGGCCAGCTCACCGGCCTGCCAGCGGACCAGCTGATGCAGTCCCTGTTGTTACTGGAACTGGAAGGGCTGGCCCATTCGGCTCCGGGAGGCTACCTGAGAGCCGGCTGACCGGTGCATCATCACCCATAATCTGTGTGGATTGACCGGTTTCACTATGGCGGCGAAGTCTTCCCTGAACCCCTGGCAATTGCACTGTGCCCGGCGCACTGTGCTGGCCGGTGGCGTGATTGCCTACCCTACCGAAGCAGTCTGGGGCCTGGGCTGCGATCCCTGGAACCAGGACGCGGTTGAGCGGATCCTGGAGCTCAAGCAGCGGCCCATGGAAAAGGGCATGATCCTGGTGGCTGCCTCGGTGGAGCAGGTACGCTTCCTGCTGGATCCCCTGCCCCGGGTGTTGCAATGGGAAGCCGAGCAACATTGGCCCGGGCCGATCACCTGCCTGGTGCCGGATGTGCTGGAACAGATCCCGGACTGGGTTCGCGGCCGGCACAGCACCATTGCCGTGCGCGTGAGTGACCACCCGGTGGTTCGCGACCTGTGCGAGGCCACCGGCATGCCGCTGGTGTCGACTTCCTGCAACCCGGCTGGCCGCCAGCCGGCCCGCAACACCTGGCAGGTGCGCCGCTATTTCGGCAACCAGCTCGACCGCATCGTGCCCGGCGCCCTGGGCGGCAACCGCAAACCCAGCCGGATTATTGATATCGTTACCGGAAAACAGTTTCGTTAGGAGCAAGCATGTCACAGCAGCCGGATACCCGGGCCGTAAAAGAATACCTTCTGAGCCTTCAGGATCGCATCTGCCAGCGGCTGGAGGCGGTGGATGGCCGCGCTTCCTTCATTCGTGACAGCTGGGACCGGCCGGAGGGTGGCGGTGGTATCAGCCGGGTGATGGCCGATGGCGGTGTGATCGAAAAAGGCGGGGTGAACTTTTCCCATGTGATGGGCGATACCATGCCGGCTTCTGCCACGGCGCATCGCCCGCACCTGGCCGGTGCTCCCTGGCAGGCCATGGGTGTATCACTGGTGATACACCCGGAGAACCCCTATGTGCCGACCTCCCACGCTAACGTGCGCTTTTTCATTGCCACCCCGAAAGACGGCGAGCCGGTGTACTGGTTTGGCGGCGGCTACGATCTGACTCCCTACTACGGTTTTGATGACGATTGCGTGCACTGGCACCAGACGGCCCGTAACGCCTGCCAGCCGTTCGGCGACGAGGTGTACCCGAAGTTCAGGCAATGGTGCGACGACTACTTTTACCTGAAGCATCGCCAGGAGCCGCGGGGCGTGGGCGGCCTGTTCTTCGATGACTACAACACCGGAAACTTCGAGCAGGACTTTGCCTTTATGCAGGCGGTGGGCGACAGTTACATTGAGGCCTACGAGCCGATTGTCCGGCGCCGGATGGACACGCCCTGGGGCGAGCGGGAGCGGGAATTCCAGCTTTACCGCCGCGGCCGCTATGTGGAGTTCAACCTGGTGTACGACCGGGGCACCCTGTTCGGGTTGCAGTCTGGCGGGCGCACCGAGTCGATCCTGATGTCACTGCCGCCGCTGGTGCGCTGGGACTACGACCGGAAGCCGGAGCCGGGCAGCGAAGAGGCACGTTTGACGGATTATTTCCTGACCGGACGGAACTGGCTGGAGCAAAGCGATGACAAATGAACTCTATGCGGTGGTGGGTAATCCCATCAGCCACAGCAAATCTCCCCGTATTCACAGCCTGTTTGCCAGCCAGACCGGCGAGCCGCTGGAGTACACCGCCATCCAGGCGCCCATGGATGATTTCACGGGCACCATCAGGCACTTTTTCGAGCGTGGCGGCAAAGGCCTGAACGTAACCGTACCGTTCAAGGAACAGGCCTGGACCCAGGCAGAACACCGCACGCCACGGGCGGAAAAAGCCGGTGCCGCCAACACCCTGTACCTTGATGCCGACGATGCCCTAGTGGCTGACAACACCGACGGTGTTGGCCTGGTGCGGGATCTAACCCGCAACCACGGCGTGGCCCTCAAAGGCCTGCGTATCCTGGTATTGGGTGCCGGCGGTGCGGTGCGGGGTGTGCTGGGGCCGATCCTGGCAGAAGCACCCGCCAGCCTGACCATCGCCAACCGCACCGTGGCCAAGGCCGAGGCGCTGGTGCGCCTGTTTGCCGGTGAGGCCGGTGATACCGCACTCTCTGCCTGCGGTTTCGAACAGGCAGCCGGAGCGTTTGACCTGGTGATCAACGGCACCAGCGCCAGCCTTCAGGGTGACCTGCCGCCGGTGCCGGCGTCGATTCTGGGGGGCAACACGGTGGTGTACGACATGATGTATTCCCTGCAGACCACCACCTTCAACCGGTGGGCGCAGGACAACGGCGCTACCCGGGTGTTTGACGGGCTGGGCATGCTGGTGGAGCAGGCAGCAGAATCGTTTTATGTATGGCGTGGGGTGCGGCCGGAGACCGCCCCCGTGATCGACGAGCTGCGTAACGACTGATGAGGCGTTATTCGGAGGCGTTCAGGTATTCGTCTTTCAGTTTCACGTAGTTAGCCGCGGTGTATTTGAAGAAGGTTTTTTCCTTGTCGCTCAGGGCCCGGGCCTGTTTGCAGGGGGAACCGACATACAGATAGCCGGATTCCAGTCGTTTGCCCGGGGGCACCAGAGTGCCGGCGCCAATTATCACCTCATCTTCCACCACGGCGCCGTCCATGACGGTGCAGCCCATGCCCACCAGTACGCGGCTGCCGATGGTGCAGCCGTGCAGCAGGGCTTTGTGGCCGACGGTGACGTCGTCGCCGAGGATCAGCGGCCAGCCGCCGGGGTTGAAGTCGCTGGCGTGGGTGATGTGCAGTACGGAGCCGTCCTGGATGCTGCAGCGGTCGCCGATGCGGATTTTGTGCATGTCGCCGCGGATGACGGTCATGGGCCAGACGGAGCAGTCTTCACCCATTTGAACGTCTCCGATGACTACCGCACTATCGTCTACCCAGGTGCGTTCGCCAAATTGTGGTGTGATACCCTTGTGAGTTCGTACATTCGCCATTACATATACCTTTTGACTGGCCTCGAATTGAGGGGAAGGAGTCTTTGGGAGGAGGGCTTTCCAAAAACCGCTCCTGCGGCACATCCCTGTGGCGCTTCTGCTCCGCCATCCATGGCTCCGCAAATTTTTGGAAAGCCCTCCTCCCAAAGACTCCCCCAAGCATTGGAGTTGCCTGAAAGTAACCTAAACCCGGACAGCTGAGAAGGGGACCTATGAATAACCCGCTTTTGACAGATGATTTGTTACCGAAATTTGGTCACATCCGCACCGAGCACATGGAAACGGCGATTGACCAGATTCTCAGCGAAAACCGCGTGAAAATTCAGGAGCTGGCGCAGCAGGATGATCCCACCTGGGACACCCTGGCCCAGCCCATGCAGGCGCTGGAGAACAAGCTCAGTAACGCCTGGTCGGTGATTTCCCATCTCAATGGTGTGATGAACAACGACGACCTGCGCAAGGTGTACAAGAACTGCCTGGAGAAGCTGACTGAGTACAGCACGGAGGTGAGCCAGAACGGTGCCCTGTGCGAGGCCTATAAGAAGCTGGCTGCACGGGAGGATTTCAAGGAGTTGAGTGAGCCCCAGCGCAAGTCCATTGAAAACATCCTGCGGGATTTCCGTCTGGGTGGTGTGGATCTTCCGGAGGACAAGAAGAAGCGTTATGCGGATCTGTCCCGGGAGCTGGCGGAGTTGTCCAACAAGTTCAGCGACAACGTGCTGGATGCTACCCAGCACTGGTTCAAGCACATTACCGATGTGGACGAGCTGTCCGGTCTGCCGGAAACCGCCATTGAGGGCGCCAAGCAGGCGGCCCGCCAGAAGGAGCTGGATGGCTATGTGATTACCCTGGATTTCCCGAGCTTCTACCCGGTGATGACTTACTGCGACAACCGGGAGCTGCGCCGGGAGGTTTACGAGGCGTTTGTCACTCGCGCCTCTGATCAGGGCCCGGATGCGGGTACCTGGGACAATACGCCGGTGATGGGAGAAATCCTCAAACGTCGTCACGCCCTGGCCCAACTGCTCGGGTTTGATAATTATGCGGAGCGGTCTCTGGCTACCAAGATGGCCCGCAATACCGACGAGGTGCTGGATTTCCTGAACCAGCTGGCGGGCAAGTCGAAGCCTCAGGCAGAGAAGGAAATTGCCGAGCTGAAGGCGTTTGTGAAAGATGAGCACGGCGTGGACGACCTGCAGGCATGGGACATCGGCTATTACAGCGAGAAGCTGCGCCAGAAGCAGTACGACATCTCCCCGGAAACCCTGCGGCCCTGGTTCCCGGTGGATAAGGTGGTGCCGGGCCTGTTCCGGGTGGCGGAGAAGCTGTTTGATGTGCAGATTGAGGAGCACGCAGATGTAGAAACCTGGCACGAAGACGCCAAGGCCTACTGCATTAGCCGCAACGGCCAGCCCATCGCCTGGTTCTACCTGGACCTGTTCGCCCGTCAGGGCAAGCGTGGCGGTGCCTGGATGGCCGACTGCCGGGTGCGCTGGCGCGATATGCGCGGCAAGCTGCAGCTGCCGGTGGCGTTCCTGACCTGTAACTTCACCCCGCCGGTGGATGGCAAGCCGTCGCTGCTGACCCACGACGAAGTCACCACCCTGTTCCACGAATTCGGCCACGGCCTGCACCACATGCTCACGCAGGTGGAGGTGATGGACGTATCCGGCATCAACGGCGTGGCCTGGGATGCGGTGGAGCTGCCCAGCCAGTTCCTGGAAAACTGGTGCTGGAACCCGGAATCCCTGGCCCTGATTGCCAGCCACCACGAAACCGGCGAACCGCTGCCGGAAGACCTGCTGCAAAAACTGCTGGCGGCCAAGAACTTCCAGTCCGGCATGGGCATGGTGCGCCAGCTCGAATTCTCGCTGTTCGACTTCCGCCTGCATGCGGAATTCACCGACGAAGCCCCCACCAACCCGCTGGACATGCACCGCAAGGTGCGGGAAGACATCGCGGTGGTGCAGTCGCCGGAATTCAACCGCTTCCCCAACGGCTTCTCCCACATCTTCGCGGGTGGCTACGCCGCGGGCTACTACAGCTACAAGTGGGCGGAAGTGCTGGCAGCGGATGCCTTCTCCCTGTTCGAAGAGAAAGGCATCTTCGACCCGGAAACCGGCCAGGCCTTCCTGCACAACATCCTGGAAAAAGGCGGCTCGCAGGAGCCCATGGAACTGTTCAAAGCCTTCCGGGGCCGCGAACCGCAGGTGGATGCCCTGCTGAAACAAACCGGCATCACGGACGAAGCTGCCTGATACAATCCACCCCGGTTGTCGTATCGGCAACCGGGTGTTCTTCTGGAGTAACGTTATGGCAAGTCCGAAACGCTTCATCGCCGGCGCCGTGTGTCCCCGCTGCGCCGAGATGGACAAAATTACCATGTTCACCACCGACGCCGGCGACCAGGTTCGCGAGTGCGTGGCCTGCGGCTACACCGATGCGTTGTCCGACCAGCCCCAACCCGAGGCCCCGGAAATAGAAACGCGGGTAAACAAAAAGGGCAACACCGATGACCATACCGTCAAGCAGGTGGTGTTCTTTAAATCTGGCTCCGATTCCGACTCTGGCTCTGGTGAGTAGGTCTGGCCCTGGCCCTAGCCTGCCGGTTTTGGGGGGTTAGAGGCCACGGGGGTGCTTTTCTTCCGGGAAAAACAACTCGCTGCGCTCAGACATCTTTTTCCCTGCAGAAAAGCACCCCCGTACCCTCTAAGCCAAACTGCACGGAAATCGTTTGTTTAGGGTTTGGCTTTTTCAAGTGTTCTGGTTTTTCAGGAGAAATCTGGCGGGGTTGTTACTTTTTCAGTGAGTCGCTAATCCTGGTCTCTCTTTCTCAGACCTTCTAGCTCCCCAGCTTCTTCAACATTTCCTTTCTCTTTTTCTCTTCTTTCCTCTTTTCCTTCCGTACCCCTCATTGGTACGACGTGAGGGGGTGGGTCAGGTTTTTTTCCGCCGGAAATGGATGTCTGAGCGCAGCGAGTTGCATTTCCAAGGGAAAAAACCTGACCCACCCCATCGCAGCCCCCAAAACCAGCAGGCTACGATCAGGACGGCAAACTCCAAAGTAGAGGGTCAGAGCACCATAGCCGCCAACCACCCGAAGGCGAGCAGAGGCAGGTTGTAGTGCAGGAACGTAGGCACCACGGTATCCCAGATGTGGTTGTGCTGGCCGTCCACGTTCAGGCCGGCAGTTGGCCCGAGGGTGGAATCAGACGCGGGTGAACCCGCATCACCCAAGGCACCGGCGGTGCCGACCAGGGCGACGATCGCCAGGGGGCTGAAACCCAGTTGCAGGGCCAGCGGCACGTACAGGGCGGCGATGATGGGAATGGTGGAGAACGACGAACCGATACCCATGGTAATCAGCAGGCCGACCACCAGCATCAGCAGTGCGGCCAGGGCCTTGTTCTCACCGATGGCGGCCACAGAGCCCTCTACCAGGCTCTTGATCTCGCCGGTTTCCCGCATCACTTCGGCAAAGCCGTTGGCGGCGATCATGATGAAGCCGATCATCGCCAGCATCTTCATGCCCTCGGTGAACAGGTCATCCGCTTCCTTCCACTTCACCACACCGGAAATATTGAACAGCACAAAGCCAGCCAGTGCGCCCAGGATCATCGAACCCAGCCAGAGCTGAACCACAAACGCCACCACAATGGCCACCAGCGCCATGATCAGGGTTTTCGGGCTGTATTTCACATCCACCCGCTCGGTGCGTTCGATGAGCTTCATGTCATAGCCACGGCCACCCCGGTAGCTGAAGAACACCGCGATCAGCAGGCCGATGAACATACCCAGGGCTGGCAGGGCCATGGCGGACATGACGTTCAGTTCGCTGGCGTCTACGCCGTTGTCGGCCACGTTGGCGAGCAGGATTTCATTCAGGTAGATGCCACCGAAGCCCACCGGCAGGAACATGTACGGGGTGATCAGGCCGAAGGTGAGTACACAGGCCACCAGCCGGCGGTCCATGTGCAGCTTGGCCATGACAAACAGCAACGGCGGCACCACCAGGGGAATAAAGGCGATGTGGATGGGCAGGATGTTCTGGGACGAAATGGCGACGGCCAGCAATAGGCCGATGATCATGAAGCGGATGCCGGTGGCCGCGCCGCCTTCATCCTGGCGGCCTACCATGGCCAGGGCTTTGTCGGCCAGGGCGTGGGCCAGGCCGGATTTGCCGATGGCCACGGCGAAGGCGCCCAGGGTGGCGTAGGACAACGCCACGGTTGCGCCGCCACCGAGGCCGGAGTTGAAGGCATTGATGGTGTCTTCAAGGGACATTCCGGCCACCAGGCCACCGGAAATGGCACCGATGATCAGGGCAACGACAACGTGGATGCGGCACAGGCTCAATACGAGCATGATCAGTACCGCGGCAACAACGGCATTCATGGCAGACTCCGGGTAGGAATATTGGGTTTACCGGCACCTTTTGGGCACCGGCGGCACGAAAAGTGCGCTAATGTGCAGGAAATGACCGCATCAGTCAAAGTGGTTGTGTAACGGTCAGTCAGCATCCACCCGGGCAAAGCGCGGTACCTGTTCGCCGGCCACTTCCACGGTTTCCCGGAACATGGCCAGCGGCCTTACCCACAGGCTGTAGTCGCCGTACAGGCAGCGGTACACCACCAGCGGCTCTTCGGTTTCGCTGTGGCGGGCCACGCCGATCACTTCGTAATCCTGGCCTTTGTAATGCCGGTAGCGGCCCGGTTCTATAGGGCGTTTTCGTTCTGACATGCTGTCCTCGCGGGTGGTAGTGCTGATCTATCCCCTAATGATAAGGGATCCGGTGCCGGTTTCGAGTTAGACTGAAGAGTATACCTGACCGTACCAACCGGGACTCCGAACCTGAATGAAAGGCTTTTCCGCTGCTGTTCTGCAAATCATTTTGTGCCTTTTCCTGGCGCTGGGTGCGGTTGCAGCGCAGGCAGATCCAGTGGGATTCCAATGGCTGGAGGTGCCGGATGGTTCACTGGGTATCGACGGAGTGCGCAGCCTGCCAAAGGAGCGCTGGCAGGCCCACGAGGCCGATACGGTACTGAACCTCGGGTTCAGTGACGGTACCTTCTGGTTGCGTGTCGAGGTTCCGCCCGAGCCCCGTAACCGGCTGCTGCAGGTAGGCTATCCCCTGCTTGATGAAGTATCTGTTTATTGGGAGCAGGCCGGGAATATCGTTGAAACCTGGCATACCGGCGATACCCTGCCGTTCCGTTCCCGCCCGATAGAGCATCGTACCTTCGTGTTCCTGGTGCCTTCCAATACCGAACCGGTGACCGCCTGGGTGCGGGTGAAAACCCAGGGTTCGATCCAGATACCGGTGAAAGTCACACCGTCGGCCGAATTCCTCGCCTACGAGCAGATTGCCTATGGCTGGCAAGCCATGTTCGTTGGTGTTGTGGTGGCGCTGGCCCTGTACAACCTGTTTCTGTTCGCCATTGTTCGCTACCCGACTTATCTGTGGTACGTCCTCACGGTGCTGAGTGCCGGCCTGGTTCAGCTGAATTTCAACGGCTTGCTGTTCCAGTGGTTCTGGCCGGACCTGCCGGTGGTCAACCAGTATCTGACCGCTGTTATGGTTCCCCTGGGGCTGTCGCTGGCCCTGGTGTTCACCATGAAATTCCTGTCGGTGCGGCAATACAGCCGGGGCGCTTACCGGTTACTCCAGGTATTGCTGATGGCCTGCCTGTTCGCCATCGGTTACGGATTGCTGGGTTCCTATCAGTACGCCATTGCCCTGATCAGCACCCTGGCGGCCTTCGTGACGGCAGCGGCGTGGGCGGTGGGTGTGCTGGTGTGGCGGCGCGGGCAGGTATTGGCCGGTTTCTATGTGGTGGCCTGGACACCGCTGCTGATTGCCCACCTGTTACTGGCGTTGGCCAAGCTTGGGTTGATTCCCAGCAACCGGGCCATCGAGGTAGCACCCCAGGTGGGTGTGGCTATCGAGGTGGTGGTGTTGTCACTGGCGCTGGCCTATCGCATCAACCTGGAGCGCCGGCGCCGGCAGGAAGCCCAGGAGCATGCCCTGGAGATCCAGCGGGAAGCCAACCTGATGCTCGAAACCCGGGTTCGGGAGCGCACCGAGGAGCTGGAGCAGGCAAACGACCAGCTACGCTCCATGAGCCTGACCGATGGCCTGACCCGGGTCGCCAACCGGCGGCGCTTTGACGACAAGCTGGACATCGAGTGGAACCGGGCCATGCGCCACGACCAGGAGCTGAGCCTGCTGATGCTGGATATCGATCACTTCAAAAAGGTGAATGACAGCTTTGGCCACCTGGTGGGTGATGATTGCCTGGTCTCGCTGGCAGCAACCCTGCAGGGCGAGATTCTGCGCGCCAGCGACCTGGTAGCCCGCTATGGTGGCGAGGAGTTTGCGGTATTGTTACCGGCGACAGACGGCGAAGGTGCCCGCCAGGTGGCTGAGCGCATGCGCCAGGCCGTGGCGGGCAAACCCGTCCCTTCCGGGCAGGGTGGTACACCGGTGGAGCTGACTAGCAGCGTGGGTGTGGCCACCATGCGCCCGGCCATCGGCGCGGGTAGCCAGGAGCTGGTGCGCCGTGCCGACGAAGCCCTGTATGCCGCCAAGACCAACGGCCGCAACCGGGTCGAGGTCTGGCGTGATGAGGCTGTTGCCCCGGCAGACCGGGGCTGAGGCTCAGTTCTTCAGCTTGTACTTGCCCGGCCCCATAAACACCACGGCCAGCGCGGTAAACAGGAAAAAGCCCTGCAGTTCCAGTGCCCAGCCGCCGTTACCGGCCAGCGACAGCAGCTGGTGGCTGTGCACCAGCACAATGGCGACCAGCATGTTGAAGACAATGATCAGCGCGCCAATGCGGGTCTGATACCCCAGAATCACCATCAGTGGTGCCACCACTTCCCCGATATACACACCGTACGCCAGTATTGCCGGCAGGTTATGGCTGGCCAGCTGGGCCTCGATAAAACCGATACCGTTAAGCAGTTTGGCGATGCCGTGGAACAGCAGCAGGCCACCGAGGGTGAGCCGGACAATCAGTTTTCCAAGGTCGGTATTCTCAAGCACAGGGCAAGCCTCCGGAACAGTGAATGGATGGCCGAAGGATACAGGGTTATTGCACAGAAATTCAGTGACTTGTTGGTCAGGATGTTGTTTTACAGGGCCGGGCCCAGGGAAAACCGGATGTGGTTCCGCTCCAGCAGGTTTTCCCAGTAATTGCGCATCCAGTCCCAGGCCCGGTTGTTGAACTGCTCCACGAAGGGGTCAAGGTCCAGGTCGTAGTAATCCGGGGTGCCGGCAATCTGCAACACGGTGACGGTGATGGCATCGTCCAGCTCGTTGGCGAACGGTTCGCCGATCAGTTCGTGGGCCAGCAGGTTGGCCCGGGTGGCTTCCAGGTCTATCAGCTCGCCGGCCCGGATCGAGCGGTTGTTGTCGTGCATTTCTTCCATCAGCCGGTGGCACAGGTAGGCCCGGATCAGCAGGCCGTCGAGGCCGTCGTAGCGGACCAGCAGCACCGAGGGCTGGGTGAAATAGCGGATAGCGGCATCAATGAATGGCTGGAACAGGGGCTTGGTGCCGGCGTCGATGGCGCAGGTGTCTACGCACTCGATCAGCCGTGGCGCCATTTCGATGTATTCCACGGCAAACTGGAACAGGCAGGTGGCAGGCTGGCCGTCGATTACGATCGATGACGGCAGCCTGGTCGCCTTGTCTTTCAGCTGCCGGAGAAAGCTTCCCGAGCGGGCTTCCTGGCGACGTGCCTGGTCAATAATCTCGAGGACTGCCTGTGGTGTCATGTCAGGAGATGCCGATGTAGGTACAAAATGAGGTCGCAAGGCGCCTCCCCTTCTCCAGGAGCAACCAAGTGGCAGTCGGCCGGGCTGGCCAGCTGAACTGCCTGCCGTTTAAAAACAGTGTAGCCAATATTTTTTATGGCGCTGCCGGCAGGCGGCAAAAACCCCTGCGGAAAACCGAAACCCCGGCTGCTTAGCGGGCCTGAAACCACACATCCTGGCGGGTGTGGCGCCAGCACAACCAACCCATACTGCCAGCGCGGGCCAGCATCAGGCTGATCAGTGCCAGCCACAGGCCATGGTTGCCCCAGCCGGTAGTCAGCCACCACACCGGCAAAAACACACCAAGCGCTGAGAACAGCATGGTGTCCTGCATTTCCCGGGTGCGGGTAGCCCCGATAAATACGCCATCCAGCAGGTAACTCCACACCGCTGCGAACGGTAACATCCAGAGCCAGGGCAGGTATTGCCAGGCGGTGGTTTGTACTTCTTCAATGCCGGTCAACAGGCTGATCAGCCAGCGGCCCCCGAGTACAAAGCCGATGGTCAGCAGTAATGCGCCCCAAAGCGACCAGCGCAGGGCGCTGGCGAACACCGCCTTGAAGCGCCGCCTGCTGCCCCGGCCGATGGCTTCGCCGATCAGCGCTTCGGCCGCGTTGGCAAAGCCGTCCAGGGCATTGGAAATCACCAGCAGGAAGGTGATCAGCACGGCATTGGCGGCCAGGATGACATCCCCTTGCCGGGCACCCTGGGCGGTGAAGAAGGCCAGGCACAGCAGCAGGGCGATGGTACGCACCATGATGTAGCGGTTCACCTGCAGGATGCGCAGGTAATCCGACACCTTACCGAACAGCTCCCGGGTCAGCTGCTGGCCCTCCGGCATGCGTTTGAGCACGATCATTACACCGATGGCGGTGGCCCCGTATTCGGCCATTACGGTGGCCATGGCCACGCCCCGGCTGTTCCAGCCCAGAACGGTCACGAAGAACACGTCCAGCACGATGTTGATGCCGTTGGCGATGATCAGCATCACCATGGGCCCCCGGGGGAACTGGGTACCAATCAACCAGCCCACCAGGGTGTACTGGCACAGCACCGCCGGCGCACTCCAGATTCTGATGGCAGCGTATTCCGCAGCCAGTGCCGCAACATCCGGGCTGGGGTTCATCAGCTTCAGGCCCAACGCAATCAGCGGTTGATGAAACAGGATCAGTAACAGGCCAATGCCTACGGCCAGCAACAGCGAACGCAGCAACAGCGCCACCTGGGCAAAGGCATCCCGCTGGCCCCAGGCCTGGGCGGCCAGGCCGGTGGTGCCCATGCGCATGAAGCCGAAGGTCCAGTACAGGATGGTGAACAGATTGGCGCCCACCGCAACCGCGCCCAGGTATTCCGGGCTGTCCAGGTGGCCAAGCACGGCCGTATCCACCAGCCCCAGCAGGGGCACGGTGAGGTTGGTCAGCATCAGCGGCCAGGCCAGTGTCCACAGGCGGCGATCGGTAGGGCGAACAACGGCCTTATAAATTCTGCTTATCAAAACGGGTTGCTTATCCATTTTAGGTTTAATGATTTTTTAGTCTTTTTTTGATCTGTGTCTACACTGACATTTGATGTATCCGTAAGCAGGCTTTCACTCTCGGTGGTTCCGCTGTTGCGAGCTTCGGAACAGACCGCAGAGGGATGACGCAAAATCCGACAAGAATAACACTCTGTGGAGACACAGTATGCGCGTGCATGCCAAGCGGGCAGTTGCCCTAGCCGCTGGTCTGTTGTCACCGGCTGTAGTCATGGCGGACTGGACCATGAATATGGCTCCGGGGGTAACCGGTACCAGCAACCAGATTTTCAGCCTTCACATGACCATTCTCTGGATCTGCGTGGCCATCGGTGTGGTGGTGTTCGGGGTCATGTTCTGGTCGATCTTTGCCCATCGCAAATCCCAGGGTGCCAAGCCCGCCAATTTCCACGAAAACACCGTGGTGGAAATCCTCTGGACCATTATTCCCCTGGCCATTCTGGTGGCCATGGCCGTGCCTGCCACGGCAACCCTGGTGGAGATGTACGACACCAGCGAGTCCGAGGTGGACATCAAGGTTACCGGTTACCAGTGGCGCTGGCGCTATGAGTACATCAACGACGATTTCGGTTATTTCTCCAGCCTGTCCACCCCGAGGGAACAGATCGAGAATCGCCAGGCCAAGGGTGAGAACTACCTGCTGGAAGTGGACAACCCGCTGGTGATTCCGGTGGGCAAGAAAGTGCGCTTCCTGCTCACCGCCAATGATGTGATTCACTCCTGGTGGGTGCCGGAATTCGGTGTGAAGAAAGACGCCATCCCCGGCTTTATCAACGAAACCTGGACCCGCGTGGACGAGCCGGGCATCTATCGCGGCCAGTGCACCGAGCTGTGCGGCAAGGACCACGGCTTTATGCCGGTAGTGGTGGAGGCGGTGCCCGAAGAGGAATACAACGCCTGGGTAGCCGAACAGCGGGCCGCCGCAGAAGCCGAGCGCCAGCTGACCGAGAAAGACTGGACCCTGGAAGAGCTGATGGAGCGGGGCGAGAAGGCCTACGCCAGTGCCTGTGCTTCCTGTCACCAGCCGGATGGTACTGGCATGCCGCCGGCCTTCCCGGCACTGAAGGGCAGCCAGATCGCAACAGAGGACATGGCCGCGCATATCGATATCGTCGTGAATGGTAAGTCCGGCACAGCGATGCAGGCCTTCGGTGGTCAGCTGAGTGAAGTGGACCTGGCCGCGGTGATTACCTACGAGCGGAATGCCTGGGGTAACAACACCGGCGAGATGGTCACGCCGAAAGAGATTTTTGATTACAAGAACCAAGAGTAATCGACGCCAGATAACAACAATCACCAGCCATAACAAACGGCGGTAACGGGGGTTTTCATGAGTGCGGTTGCAGATACCCACAGCCAGGAACATCACCACGGCCCGGCCAAAGGCATCAGCCGCTGGCTGCTGACCACCAACCATAAAGACATCGGGTCTATGTACCTGATCTTCAGCTTCGCCATGTTCCTGCTGGGCGGCAGTATGGCGATGGTGATCCGGGCCGAACTGTTCCAGCCCGGCCTGCAGATTGTGCAGCCGGAGTTCTTCAACCAGATGACCACCATGCATGGCCTGATCATGGTGTTCGGCGCGGTGATGCCGGCCTTTGTGGGTCTGGCCAACTGGATGCTGCCGCTGATGATCGGCGCGCCGGATATGGCGCTGCCACGGATGAATAACTGGAGTTTCTGGCTGCTGCCCTGTGCCTTCCTGATCCTGGTGTCGACCCTGTTTATGGAGGGTGGCGCGCCCAACTTTGGCTGGACCTTCTACGCCCCGCTATCAACCACCTACGGGCCCCCGAGTACCACCTTCTTCATCTTTGCCATCCACATTATGGGTGTGTCTTCCATCATGGGTGCCATCAACGTGATTGCCACTATCCTGAACATGCGGGCACCGGGCATGAAGATGATGAAAATGCCCCTGTTTGTCTGGACCTGGCTGATCACCGCCTTCCTGCTGATTGCCGTGATGCCGGTGCTGGCCGGTGCGGTCACCATGATGCTGATGGACATCAACTTCGGCACCAGCTTCTTCGATGCTTCCGGCGGTGGTGACCCGGTGCTGTTCCAGCATGTGTTCTGGTTCTTCGGGCACCCGGAGGTGTACATCATGATCCTGCCGGCGTTCGGGGCTATTTCCCATATCGTACCGGCCTTCTCCCGCAAGCCGCTGTTCGGCTATGCCTCCATGGTGTATGCCGTGGGCGCCATTGCCCTGCTCTCCTTCCTGGTATGGGCGCACCACATGTTTACCGTGGGCATCCCGCTGGCGGGGCAGCTGTTCTTTATGTATGCCACCCTGCTGATTGCCGTGCCCACCGGGGTGAAGGTGTTCAACTGGGTAACCACCATGTTCCGGGGTTCCCTGAGTTTTGAAGCACCCATGCTGTTTGCCGTGGCCTTTATCATCCTGTTTACCATCGGTGGCTTCTCCGGGCTGATGCTGGCCATTGCCCCGGCGGACTTCCAGTACCACGACACCTACTTTGTGGTGGCCCACTTCCACTATGTACTGGTACCCGGTGCCATCTTCGGTATCTTCGCCTCGGCTTACTTCTGGCTGCCCAAGTGGACTGGCCACATGTACGACGAAACCCTGGCCAAGACCCACTTCTGGCTGTCGTTTATCGGCATGAACCTGGCTTTCTTCCCTATGCACTTCCTGGGGCTGGCGGGCATGCCCCGGCGGATTCCGGACTACGCCCTGCAGTTCTCGGACTTCAACATGGTGTCCAGTATTGGGGCCTTCATGTTCGGTGTTACCCAGCTGCTGTTCCTGTTCATTGTCGTCAAGTGCGTGCGCGGTGGCGAAAAGGCCGCGGCCAAGCCGTGGGATGGTGCTGAAGGGCTGGAATGGACGGTGCCTTCGCCGGCGCCCTATCACACTTTCTCTACACCGCCGGAAGTGAAATAACCGGGAGGTCACCATGGCCGAACAGCAACCACAACAGGGCAAGCGCAGTAACAGCCGGGTGATCGCCTGGTGCATGGCTGGCGTGGTGGGCATGTTTGCCTTTGGCTTTGCCCTGGTGCCTTTGTACGACGTCTTCTGTGAAATCACCGGCATTAACGGCAAGACCGGCGGGCGCTATGAAACCGGGGTGTCGAACCAGGTGGACGAGAACCGCACGGTCACCGTGCAGTTCCTGGCCAGCAACGGCCCGGGCATGAGCTGGGAGTTCCGGCCGGTACAGCGGAGTGTGAAGGTGCACCCGGGTGAGGCGGTTACGGTGAACTTCTACGCCGCCAACCCCACCGACCATGCCATGGTGGGGCAGGCGGTACCCAGCCTGTCGCCCTCCGAAGGCACCCTGTATTTTCACAAGACCGAGTGTTTCTGCTTCAACCAGCAGCCCCTGGACGCCGGGGAAAGCGTGGAAATGCCGCTGGTGTTCATTGTCGACCCGGAGCTGCCGGAACATATTACCAAGCTGACCCTGTCTTACACCCTCTACGACCAGGACCCAGAAGCAAGGGTGTCTGGTTCGGCCAGGGCAGGCGCAACAACAACCAACAATAACGGCTAAGCCATCGGAGACAGCTATGGCGGATCACCAGACCTACTACGTTCCCGAACAGAGCAAATGGCCCATCGTTGCCACTGTGGGCCTGGGCGTAACCCTGTATGGCGCAGCGTCAATTATGGTGAACGGCAATCAGGGCGAGAGCACCGGCGGCTCCTGGTTCATGTTCTGGATTGGCGCGCTGATCATGGCCTACATGCTATTTGGCTGGTTTGGCAGCGTGATCCGCGAAAGTCGGGCCGGCCTGTACAGCGACCAGATGGACCGCTCGTTCCGCTGGGGCATGAGCTGGTTTATCTTCTCGGAAGTCATGTTCTTTGCCGCCTTCTTCGGGGCGCTGTTCTACGTAAGGGTGTTTGTGGTGCCCTGGATTGGCGGTGAAGGCGACAAGGGCAGCACCAACATGCTTTGGGAAGGGTTTCAGGCCAGCTGGCCGCTGATCAACAACCCGGACCCCCAGGTGTATCAGGGCCCGAAAGAAGTGATCGGCCCCTGGGGCCTGCCGCTGATCAACACCATTTTGCTGGTGACCTCATCGTTCACCGTCACCATCGCCCACCACGCCCTGAAAGCCGGTAACCGGGCCAAGGTAAAGCTGTGGCTGGCCGCCACCATTGCCCTGGCGGTGGTGTTCATGTTTGTGCAGGGCTATGAATACGCCCACGCCTATGGCGACCTGGACCTGACCCTGCAATCCGGTATCTATGGCAGCACCTTCTTTATGCTCACCGGTTTCCACGGCGCCCACGTAATGCTGGGTACCCTGATGCTGTTCATCATGCTGGTGCGGATCATCAAGGGGCACTTTACGGAAGACAACCACTTCGGGTTCGAGGCGGCCGCCTGGTACTGGCACTTTGTGGATGTGGTGTGGCTGGGGCTGTTTGTCTTTGTGTATGTAATCTGACGGAGCGGTTACGGCGTGGGGTTCAGGGTCAGGTTGCCGGACCAGAGAGCTACAAGTATCAGCGCCAGCAAGAGCACGCTCAGGGCAACCCGGACTGCGAGGGAATTCACCACGCGCCGGGTTTTGCCGCCGTCATGGATCAGGAAAAACAGACCGCTGAACAGGCTGGCCATAACCGCAACGAGCAACACAACGATGGCAATCTTGAGCATGGGAATTCCCGTTATTTTTAGCTTTCACTCACTATAGCAGAGCATGGGTAGACCTGTTTGATGGCTCGCCACTGGCAGTTTGACTGGCGATTACTGGTGTTTTCCGGGTTGTTTCTGCCCCTGCTGATCAGTCTTGGCGTGTGGCAACTGAATCGCGCCGCGGAGAAAACCGCGCTGCTGGAAACCTGGCAGGCAGAGTCGGCCAGCCAGGCCTGGGCAGAACAGTCCGCCGGTGCGCTGAAACCCGGGCAACCGGTGTCGCTCACCGGTTTTTATGGTGAACAGACCTGGCTGCTGGATAACCGTACCCGGGACGGCATCCCCGGCTACGAAGTGTTGACACTGTTCCACCCCCTTGAAGGCCCGCCGTTGGTGGTGAACCGGGGCTGGATACAGGCGCCGCGCACGCGGGAGCAGTTACCACTGGTAACCACGCCGGAGGATCTGTACACCCTGAATGGCCGGCTGGCGGATTACCCGGAGCCACCCGTACTGGCAGCTACGGAGCCGGAATCCGGTTCCTGGCCAAGAAGGGTTCAGGCATTGCCGGCAGAACTGGTGGCCGGGGAGGGCGTTGATCCTGCAGCCATGATTGTTGCCCTGGCCGACAGCCAGCAACCCGGCGCCTACCGGGCCGACCGGGTGCCGGATGTGATGGGCCCGCAGACCCACTACGGATATGCGGCCCAGTGGTTTGCGCTTGCCGCAGCGCTGACTATATTGACTGTAGTAGCGAGTTATAAAAAGAACAGCGAGACCTCGAAAGAACCGAAAGACAGGAGCCGATAATGACAACGACAACGGCTGATAACGTGACTCCCGGTGTTGAGCCCACCCCCGAACAGACCCGCCGTGGCCGGCGTACCGCACTGTTGCTGTTTGCAGTGGGCTTTGGTCCCATGGTGCTGGCCACTATCATGTTTTATACCGGCTGGCTGAACCCCGCCGGCCATTCCAACCAAGGGCAGTTGCTGCAGCCCGTGGTGCCGGTACAGGCACTGAACCTGGAAACCGGAAGTGGCGTAGCTCTGGCCGACCGGTTTGGGGTAGACCAGCCGGAGGCCAAGTGGCTGATGCTGGTTACCGCCGGCAGCTGCCAGAAGGATTGCGAACAGTTACTGTACCTGGCCCGGCAGGTGAACATTGCCTTGGGCAAGAATGCCCCGAGGGTTGGCCGTGCGGCGTACCTTGCTAGCACCCCGGCAGCACTGGAAGCCCGCTGGAGCGAGGAATACAGCCTGATGGAGCGGCTTCGGGTTGCTCCCGGAGCAACACCGGCCTGGCCTGCAGGCGTGAACCCCGCCAACGAGCCCCGGATTCTGCTGGTCGATCCGTTTGGTAACGTAATGATGCATTACGGAACCGAGCACACCGGCAAACAGATGCTCAAAGACCTTAAACACCTGTTGAAGCTGTCCCAGATTGGCTGATCGGGAGGTCAGGGACGTGAAACCGGAATTGAACCCCGAGCTGTCTTTGCCTGAGGCGAAAAAGCCATCCGTTGCCAAACCCATGGCCCGCTGGTCCGCTTTTGCCTGCGGCCTGGCGGTGGTGGTAATCATGCTGGGCGCCTGGACCCGGCTGGTGGACGCCGGGCTTGGTTGCCCGGACTGGCCTGGCTGCTATGGCTTTCTGACCGTGCCTCAGAGTGAAACCAGCATTGCCATTGCCAATGCCCGCTTCCCGGAAACTCCGGTGGATGTGTCCAAGGGCTGGCCGGAGATGATTCACCGCTATGCCGCCGGTACCCTGGGGCTGGTGGTGTTTGGGCTGGCAATTGCTGCCATCCGGCACCGGAGGGAGCAGTTGCCGTTGCGGCTACCCCTGTTTATTGCCGGTTTTATTGTGCTGCAGGGCGCTTTCGGTATGTGGACGGTTACCCTGAAGCTCTGGCCCCAGGTGGTGGCCCTGCACCTGCTCGGAGGCTTCACGACCCTCAGCATGCTGTTGTTACTGACCCTGCGCCTGCGCAAACGGGCCCGGGGTGAGCCGCCGGCAGTGGCTACTGCTTCATTGTCCCTTGCCCGGCTTCGTCCGTGGCTCTATGGCGGCCTGCTACTGGTGGTGTTGCAGATTGCCCTGGGAGCCTGGACGGCGGCCAACTACGCCGCTGTCGCCTGCACCGACCTGCCCACCTGTCAGGGCCAGTGGTGGCCGGAAGGGATGGATTTCCGACATGGCTTCGACATTGCCCAGCATGTAGGCCCGAATTATCTGGGCGGCCAGCTGACGGCCGATGGCCGGGTGGCCATTCATGTCACTCACCGGTTAGGTGCGCTGATAGTGCTGGTGTATCTGGGTCTCCTGCTGCTCAGGCTATGGCAGCAGCGGGGTGAAAGCCGGCTGGAAAACAGCGTCTTGCTGGTGGCCGGGGCACTGGTGTTACAGATCAGCCTTGGCCTGGCCAACGTCTGGCTGCACATACCACTGGCCATTGCGGTCGCCCACAACGCCATGGGGGCGGGCCTGCTGTTGTCCGTTATCCACCTGATCTGGCGGCATCACCAGCTTCCGCAGCCGCAAACATCCAGGGCTGCGTCAACAGAATCCCACACAACAACCATAAACCGGGAGGTTACGGCATGAGCGAGCAAGCAAAGGCGCTGCCGGCCCAGCACAGTGCAAAGTCAGTATCGGGCCGGATTTCCTGGCGCGACTACCTGGAGCTTACCAAGCCCCGGGTGGTGGCCCTGATGATCCTGACCTCGGTGATCGGTATGTTGCTGGCGGCGCCGGGGGTGCCGGGCTGGGACATCCTGCTGTTCGGTAACCTGGGCATTGCCTTGCTGGCAGGGGCGGCGGCAGTGGTGAACCACGTGGTGGACCAGAAGATCGACACCGTCATGGCCCGCACCCGCAAGCGCCCGGTAGCCACCGGCCGGATTGCTCCCTTCGATGCCATCTTGTTTGCGGTGATGCTGGCGGCCGCCGGCATGATTGTCTTGATCTGGCAGGTGAACGAACTGACCGCCTGGCTGACCCTGGCGTCTCTGGTGGGCTATGCCGGCGTATACACATTGTTCCTGAAACGGGCCACGCCCCAGAACATCACCATTGGCGGCCTGGCCGGTGCCATGCCACCGCTGCTGGGCTGGACCGCGGTCACCGGGCAGGTGGAAGGCCATGCGCTGCTGCTGGTGCTGATCATCTTTGCCTGGACCCCGCCCCACTTCTGGGCCCTGGCCATCCACCGCAAGGAAGAATACGCCAAGGCCGGTATTCCCATGTTGCCCGTTACCCACGGCAACAAGTACACCGAACTGCACATCCTGCTGTACACCCTGATGCTGCTGGCGGTGAGCCTGCTACCTTTTGTCACAGGGATGTCTGGCGGTATTTACCTGATCGGTGCCCTGGCGCTAGGCTTGAGGTTCCTGCAATATGCCATCCGCCTGCTGAAAGGGGATGATCGCCGGGTAGCCCTGAACACCTTCAAATACTCCATCACCTACCTGATGGCGCTGTTCGTGGTGTTACTGGTGGATCACTTCGTCTTTTTCTGAACAGAGGCGGTTGCACTAACCTGAGTTGGAGGCCCCATGGGGCGGTCGTTACGCATTACGCTGTTTGTACTGTTACTGCTTGTTGTACTGATCTTTGGCCTGACCGTCGGCCGGCAGGTGTTCCTCGGCAGCAGCGAACCCGCGCCCGCACCGGATCTGAGCCAGTACAACACCTACGTGTACGACCAGCCCCGTGAACTTGCCGAGTTCACCCTCACCAATGAGCAGGGTGAAACCGTGACCCGGGACAGCCTGAAAGGCCGCTGGACCTTTGTGTTTGTGGGCTACACCAACTGCCCGGATATCTGCCCCGCGGCCATGGCAAACCTGCGCCGGACCAACAGCCTGCTGCCGGCGGAACTGCCCCGGCCGGATTACCTGCTGGTGACGGCGGACCCGGAACACGACACACCAGAAAAACTCAAAGCCTATACCGGCTTCTTCGGTGAAAACTTCCATGGCCTGACCGGCGACCTGGATACCCTGCGAGCCGTGGCCAAAAGTGTCAGCGCCGTGTTTGTGCACCGGGAGGTTGATGGCCAGTTGCTGGTAGACCACAGCGGCCACTTCGCCTTGTTGAACCCGCAGGGAAAACTGCAGGCGCTGATCCAGCCTCCCCATAAGCCGGAAGAACTGGTGCAGGCCTATGAGCGGATCTACCAGTGGGCGAAGGCAAACGACCCCCGGGCTTCGGGAGCCTGAGGGGTTGGGCCAAGGTCCCACTGACAAAACCCTGCGCCTCCCTTACACTGCCCGGCTCTGATATCCAGCCACCAGAACCCGGGCCGTGCTCATGACGTCTTCTCCAACTGCCACTCCGAAACAGCTGTTCACGGTACTGCTGGCCGGCAGCCTGGTGCTGCTGGTGGTGCACACCCTTGGCCGGTTTATCTACACGCCGCTGCTGCCCTACCTGGTGGCCGACAACCAGTTCAGCGCCCCGGACGGCGCCGCGGTAGCCACCTGGAACTACCTTGGCTACCTGATGGGTGCCATGCTGGCCATCCGCTGGCATCGCATCGACCAGATTCGCTTCATGCTGCCCCTGTTCCTGGCCGTGCATGTACTTACCACCCTGATCATGACCCAGACCGACAACCTCACGGTTATCTCCACCACCCGCTGGCTCAATGGCGTGGCTAACGGCGTGGTGTTTGTGCAGGCTCCGGCGCTGATCCTGGAATGGCTGGTCCTGCGCAACCGCGCCACCATGAGTGGCCTCGTGTACATTGGCGTCGGTGCCGGCCTGCTGGTATCCAGCGGCCTGGTGTCCGGCACGGCGGCTTTCCTCGAAGGTGCCCAGCGCTGGTGGCCGGCGGCAGTGGTGTCAATCCCGCTGGCCTGGTGGGGCGTGATGCAGCTGCGCAAGCTGGATGTGCCGGTGCGGGAACACGATGATTCCGGCCAGGCCATCACCAACACACCCCTGATCGACCGCGCCAGCATCCCGCTGTTCCTGGCCTACGCCGGCGCCGGCCTAGGCTACATCCTGCCCATGACCTTCCTGCCGCTGCTGGCGAAAATCGAATTGCCGGATGGCCACTTCCTGCAGGATGGCACCTGGATGCTGGTCGCCCTGTTCACCATCCCCGCGCCCTGGCTCTGGAACAAACTCGGAGCCATCATGGGCGACCTGCCGGCGCTGCGGTTGAATTTCATAATCCAGTTGGCCGGTGTCCTGGCTGCCGTGCTCTGGCCCGGGGCCATAGGTTTGGTGCTGTGCGCGGTGCTGGTCGGCGGCACCTTTCTGGGCACTGTTCTCCTTACCCAACGTATCGGCCGCGCTCTCCATCCCCACCAGGGCCCGCGTTTATCGGCCGCCATGGTGGCTCTGTACGGTTTCACCCAGATGGTGGGGCCGTGGCTGACCAAGCAGTGGCTCGATGCTGGCGGTACCCTGGTGTCGGCTTTCGGTATCGGTGTTGCGGCCCTGGTGTTTGGCCTCGTGTTCGCGTTCTTTGTGCCCCGGCCTGAGGTGTGGCATTCCCGCCATTGAGTTTGGGGCGGGTTTGGGCTCCCAGACTGTTGGTTGTGGGGGATTGATCGGGGTGGTGGGGTATTTTTTGCCTTGGAAATGAAACTCGCTGCGCTCAGACATTCATTTCCGGCGGAAAAAAATACCCCACCACCCCGCTCTAGCTGACCACGGCGGTTCCGCTGGATTAAAAGACTTTTTGGTTGAAAGAATCAGTGCTGACGCAAAAGGCAAAACGGATTAACCCAAGACAGACCCTAGTAAGCTATTGAGATACCCTAAAAGTTACGCAGGGTGTGGGGGGGGGTTAGTTTTTTGGTCGAATAAAGATGTCTGAGCGCAGCGAGTTCTTTTTCGCCCAAAAAACTAAAACACCCTCCGCGCCACCCCCCGAAACCAACAGGCTAACCCCAACCAAACCCCATGCTCCCAATAGAAGCCATACTCCCAGAGCTAAAACAAACCCTGAACGAGGCCACCACAGCCCTGCTGCAGGCCCCACCGGGCGCCGGTAAAACGACGAGGGTGCCGCTGGCTTTGTTGGATGCCCCCTGGAGGGAGAACCGGAAGATCCTGATGTTGGAGCCGAGGCGGCTGGCGGCGCGTTCAGCCGCGCGCTATATGGCGAAGCAGTTGGGGGAAGCGCCGGGGCAGACGGTGGGGTATCGGACCCGGCTGGATACCAAGGTATCCGGGGCCACGCAGGTTGAGGTGGTTACCGAAGGCATTCTCACGCGCCTGATTCAGAACGACCCGATGCTGGAAGACTATGCCGCGGTGTTGTTTGATGAGTTTCATGAGCGATCACTTCAGGCAGACCTGGGTCTGGCGCTGGTGCGTGAGAGCCAGCAGGCGTTGCGGGAGGATCTTCGGTTGCTGGTGATGTCGGCCACGCTGGACACTGCGCCCATTGCCCGGGTGCTGGGGGATGTGCCGGTGATTACTTCGGAGGGGCGGGCGTTTCCGGTGGAGGTGTTGTACCGGCCTTTGCCCCGCAATGGCCGGGTTGTGGACCAGGTGGTGGCGGTGGTTCAGGAGGCGCTTCGGGATCAGATCGGTTCCCTGCTGGTGTTTCTGCCCGGTGCTGGCGAGATCCGGCGGGTGGCACAGCAGCTGGCGGGGCAGTTGCCGGACCACGTGGTTCTGGCGCCGCTATATGGCAATTTGAAATCTGAGGAACAGGATCGGGCGATTTCTCCGGCGCCAGAGGGAACCCGCAAGATTGTGCTGGCCACGGCCATTGCCGAGACCAGTCTGACCATTGAAGGCGTGCGGGTGGTGGTTGATGCCGGCCAGCAGCGCCGGGCGGTGTTTGATCCGAACAGCGGCATGACGCGGCTGGTCACCGGCCGGGTGTCCAAGGCGTCTGCCGAGCAGCGTAAAGGCCGGGCCGGGCGGGTTGAGCCGGGGGTGTGTTACCGGTTGTGGAGTGAATCGGAGCAGTTCGGGCTGGCGGATTACACGCCGCCGGAGATTCAGCAGGCGGACCTGGCACCGCTGGTGCTGGAATTGGCCCAGTGGGGTGCCCGGTCGCCGGAGCGGGTGGCCTGGATTGATGCGCCGCCGAAGGCGCACTGGCAGCAGGCGGTGGACTTGTTGCAGTGGCTGGATTTGCTGGATGCCGAGGGGGCCATTACCGACCATGGCAAGGCGGCCCGGGAGCTGGGCCTGCATCCGCGGCTGGCCCATATGGTGATCAGGGGCCGTTTGCTGGGGTTGGAGCAACTGGCGGCAGAGCTGGCGGCGCTGCTGGAAGAGCGGGACCTGCTGGGGCCGGGCTCGGGGGCCGATCTGCATGAACGGATTCGGGTGTTGCGGGGCGAGCGTGGTCACCGGGGGCTGGATGTCGCCCGGTTGAAAGCGGTTCAGCAGGCTGCGAAGCGGCTGTGTCGGGGCCAGTTTGTGCAGGATTTACCGGCAGAAACCGATGTCGGCCGGGTGCTGGCCCAGGCCTATCCGGACCGCATAGCCCGCCGGCGACCGGGCACAACACCCCGTTACCAGCTCAGCAACGGTAAGGGCGCAGTATTGCGGGAGGAAGACCCTCTGGCCCGGCAGGAGTGGCTGGTGGCGGCGGACCTGGATGGCAAGGCCCGGGAAGCAACGATGTACCTGGCGGCGCCGGTAGACCTGGTGGACCTGGAGCAGGATCTGGCTGCGCACATTGAGCAACGGGAAGAGGCGCTCTGGGACGACAAACGCGGCACCGTGGTGGCCCGGAAGGTTCGTAAACTCGGTGCCCTGATATTGGCGGAAAAGCCCCTGCAGCAGGTAGCCCCGGAACTGATCCAGCAGGGTTTGCTGGATGCGGTGCGCCGCAAGGGGCTGGACAGCCTGCCCTGGAATCCGGGCGCCCGCCTGTGGGTTGCCCGGGTGCGATTGCTGGCGGCTCAGTTTCCCGGCGACTGGCCGGAGGTCAGCGACCAGGCTTTGCTGGACACTCTGGAGACCTGGCTGGCGCCTTTTATGGCGGGCATGAAGCGCTGGTCAGACCTGGCCAGTATCAACCTCGTCCAGGCCCTGAATTCTCTGCTGGATTATCCGCAACAGCAGCAACTGGAAGAGCTGGCGCCCCGATCCCTGACCATTCCCACCGGCCAGAACGTGACCCTGGATTACAGTGCCGACAACGGCCCGGTGCTGGCGGCCAAGCTTCAGGCTTTGTTTGGCTGGACGGAAACCCCGAAAGTGGCCCGCGGCCGGACACCGGTGGTGATTCACCTGCTGTCACCGGCTCAGCGGCCGCTGGCGGTAACGGCGGATCTCGCCAGTTTCTGGCAGAACGCCTACCCGGAAGTACGCAAGGAACTGCGGGGCCGCTACCCCAAACATCCCTGGCCGGAAGACCCGCTTACCGCCCAGGCCCAGCAGGGCACGAAAAAACGCCCGGCCAGATGAGCCTGGCCGTAGCGGTTATTTCACGATGGTGCGGCTCTTTTCCAGGTACACCGCGCCTTCCTGCTTCACGGTATCCGGGTCGGCGCGCTCGGAAGCCTTGTGGACCAGCTCCAGACGCTCGGCAATGTCTTCCAGCTCGTCATCCATTTTGCCCAGGGCATTTTCCAGGGTGTAGGTGAGCTGGTGTACTTCGTTCATGGCTTCCGGGGTCAGCTCGCCGGCAAGTACTTTTTCCAGCCGGTTGTTGCACTCGGATAGGTTGGCAACCGCCTGTTCGAGGGTTTTCGACGGCTCGCCCTTGTAATGCTCGTAGTCGTCATCGGCGAATGCGAGGGCGGCGAACAGCAGGGCAGCAGCGGCTGCGGCAATTTGCAGGGTGGTTTTCATGGAGCATCCTCTTCACTGTTAAACGTTAATGCGAATTATTACCAATAATATCTGGGCGTGCAACAGGAATTCGTGCGCAAACGGAAAAATACCGCTTGCCAGTGGCCGGAAGCTGTATAAAATGCCGCCACTCTCCACCCTGTGCGGCGATAACCATGCACCTTGTATCCTTCAACGTGTTCCGTACTCTCGGCTTTCCGGACACCACGGTCCTCAAACCTGAACATTTTTTGCGCCACAAGCCTTTGCTGCAGGATGCCGACTGGGTGCTGTTCCCCGAATACTGGCAGCTCAGTGCCCTGGTGAACGGCCTGAAATGCCTGATTTATGGGTACATATGCGCATTTGTGGTGATCAGAAAAAAGCCTGATGATCGCGCCATTCACGGGTGGCACGGCGAGTCTGTGCTACCCTTTTTTATGTCCGTTTACCCTGTGGAGGGACACACCACCCATGAACCAGACCCCCAACGCCGATATCGCCGATTACTACAGCGCCGAGACGTTCAAGCGGATCAAGGACTTTGCCGATGGCAAGGAAACCCCGTTTGTGGTGATCGACACCCAGACCATCGAACGCCAGTACGATGAGCTGATCGACGGTTTCCCCTACGCAAGCGTCTACTATGCGGTGAAGGCCAACCCGGCCCCGCAGATTCTGACCATGCTGCGGGACAAGGGTGCCAATTTCGATATCGCGTCGGTGTATGAGCTGGACAAGGTCATGGGGCTGGGTGTCACCGGCGACCGCATCAGCTACGGCAACACCATCAAGAAGGCGAAGGACATTCGCACCTTCTACGAGAAGGGTGTGCGTCTGTATGCCACCGACTCCGAAGCAGACCTGCGCAACATTGCCAAGGCGGCCCCGGGTTCCAAGGTGTATGTGCGTATCCTGACGGAAGGTACCCTGACCGCCGACTGGCCGCTGTCCCGCAAGTTCGGCTGCCAGACCGACATGGCCATGGATCTGCTGATTCTGGCCCGGGATCTGGGGCTGGTGCCCTATGGCGTGTCTTTCCATGTGGGTTCCCAGCAGCGGGAAATCGGTGCCTGGGATGCGGCGCTGAGCAAGGTGAAGGTAATCTTCGAGCGCCTGAAGGAAGAAGACGGCATCGAGTTGAAGATGATCAACATGGGCGGCGGTTTCCCGGCCAATTACCTGACCCGTACCAACGAGCTGAGTGTCTATGCCCGGGAGATCCTGCGTTTCCTGCAGGAGGATTTCGGTGAGGAGCTGCCGGAGATCATTATCGAGCCCGGGCGCTCGCTGATTTCCAATGCCGGTGTGCTGGTGAGTGAGGTGGTGCTGATTTCACGCAAGTCCCGCACTGCCCTTCACCGATGGGTGTTCACCGATGTGGGCAAGTTTTCAGGCCTGATCGAGACACTGGATGAGTCGATCAAGTTTCCGATCTGGACCGAGAAGACCGGCGAGGGCGAGGACTGTGTGATTGCCGGGCCGACGTGTGACAGTGCCGACATTATGTATGAGCACCATAAGTATCCGTTGCCTTTGAACCTGGCGATTGGGGACCGGATGTACTGGCTGTCGACCGGGGCTTATACCACCACCTACAGTGCCGTAGAGTTTAACGGGTTTCCTCCGTTGAAGGACTACTACATCTAAGTTCGGAGTCTGGCTCCGCTTTATTTCGGAGTGCAGCCGCAGGGCGGGGGTGAGCTTTCCTCTGGAAAAAACAACTCGCTTCGCTCAGACATCTTTTTTCCGGCGGAAAGCTCACCCCCGCCCAACGGCTTGCTAGCTCTTTGCGGGGAGCCGGCACGGCTGTTGGATATTGGAAGGAAACAAAGGATCAGCTTTCGGGCTGGTCCTTTTTTCGTTCCAGGTCCAGGGTGAAGGCCAGGGGCAGGACCAGCACGCTGTAGGCGATCATGGTGATGATGGCGTGTCTGGGGTCGCCGGTGGTGTCGGCGATGAGGCCGCCGAGCATGGGCACGCAGAAGCCCATGGTGTAGCCCACCAGGAAGGTGCCTGCGGAGAGGCGGCCGGTTTCGGCGGAGCTGACCAGGAGCGGTGGCAGGGCGACGAGCAGGATCAGGAGGATGCCGGCGACGAAGCTCATGACGGTGGCGCTGGCGATGAACCACCAGCCTTCCAGGAACACGGTGCCGGTGGTGCCGAGGATGCTGAGGGCCGCGGTTATGACGATGGTGGTGCGGCTGCCTACCCAGCGGCGGGCCATTTTGAGCACCACCAGGGAGGCGAAGACCTGGGCAATGTTGTACCAGAACAGGGCTTCGGAGAGCATGCTGATTTTGCCCTGCTGCTCCAGCAGGTTGCCCATGTAGGCATTGAGGCCGAAGAACATGGAGCCGGACAGGCCCAGTAGCAGGCCAATGCGCAGGGTAAGCGGGTTTTTCCAGTCTGGCAGCCAGGCGGCGCGGCGTACCGGGCGGGCCATGTCCCGTTTGGGCAGGAACAGGGCGGCGGCCACCAGCAGGGCCGGTAGCGACCAGACCAGCAGGGTGGCACGCCAGCTGTTGTCCAATAGCGGCATGAGTACCGGCAGGGTGATGCCGGCGCCTATGAATTCACCCATCAGCATGCCGTTCATGTAGATGGCAGAGCCCATGGCGATGTGGTGGGGTTCCAGCCAGCGCGGTAACAGTGCCGGCAGTGCCGGTTGCATCATGGCAACGCCCAGCCCCATCACGGCGCTGGCGAGCATCAGGGTGAAGGTGTCGGGCACCAGGCCCCGGCCTGCGGAACCGATCACCATAATAACGATGGCTATGGCCAGGGTGTTTCGGGGGCCGATGCGGGAGATCGACAGGGAGCCGGGCATGGCGCCGATGGCGAGCATCAGGATGGGCAGGGTGGTCAGGGCACCGGTGAGGGCCTGGCTCAGGGCCAGCTCGTCAGCAATAAACGGTGCCAGCGGTGGGGCGACCAGTATAGGTACCCGGAGGTAAACACCGGCCAGCCAAAGCAGCACCGCCACCGGCAGCAGCCTGGCTGGCGGTGGCGGTGTGGTCGCGGCGGAGTTGCTTGCCACGATGGTGCGAATCAGTCTTCGCTGGTGTCCGGCAGATAGGCGCCGTCTTCGTCGTGCACTTCCTGGCCGGTAACCGGCGGGTTGAAGGCGCAGATCAGGCGCATGTCTTCGGTGCCACCGTACAGGGTATGACGGTCGTGCTTGTCGAGGGCGTACAGGGTGCCGTCGGTAATTTCGTGCACTTCACCGGTGGCAAGGTCCTTGATGCGGCCGTTACCGGCTACGCAGTAAACCGCTTCCAGATGGTGCTTGTACCAGAAGGTGTGCTCGGTGCCGGCCGGGATGATGGTTTCGTGGAAAGAGAAACCCATACCGTCCTTTTTCAGCAGCAGGCGGCGGCTGGTCCATTGCTGGGCGCTGACTTCGCGCTCGGTACCGATGATGTCTTGCACTCGTACGATTTTCATTCGCATTCCTCATTTGGTGATGGAATAGCCATACAGTATAAACATGTCTGTCAGGCCCGGTTCAACCGCCAGTCATCATAAACCGCCATGGCCTGCTCGATGGCGGAGGCCAGGTCCTGCCGCTGGGAATGGCTCAGGGAGCGCTGTTTGCGGCACCGGTCGAAGGCTTTCTGGATCTCCCTTCGGCTGGCTTTGCCGAGCTGTTCCAGCCAGTGGTGATCCGCCGGTTCCAGTTCCAGTAAATCCCGGCCGGCGTGGTTGCGATGGCTGATGTGCCACCAGTGGTCCACGGCCCGACCTAAAACAACATAGCCGAACTGGCTGTCCTGTACAGGGCCAAAACTGGCGGTTTTCAGGCCGTCTTTCATGGGGCCGATGTTCAGGGCCGGTAGCACCAGTCTGTCTCCGTAAAAATAACTGCCCGCTGCCCCCAGCACACCCCCTATCAGCGCGCCGGCACCCAGGGACGAGCCCAGGGTCAGGGCGTCCAGGCCGGCACCACCCACGGCCCCGGCACCAAAGCCGGCGCCGGCCAGGTACTTCTTGCTGACGGCCCAGTGCTGGCGGGTGTCTTCCGAGAACAGGTCATGCTGGCTGGCCCACTCCAGTTCCGCTTCCTGCCGCTGTATGCGCTGGTGCTGGTACAGGTGTTCGATGCTCACCCGCAGGGTTTGCTCCCGTTTGCGCTGATGTTGATACCAGCGTTCCCGGAGGGTTTCGGCCAGGGTGGCATCGCTGGTGCCGGCAATCTGGTCCAGGGTCAGGGTGCGCTTTTCCTGCCAGGACATCAGGTCTTCCAGTGCCCGGGCGATCAGCTGGGCCGCCTGTTGCCGGCGCTGGCGACGTTGTTCTGACAGCAGGTGCGTAGCCTGTTCCAAGGGCTGTTCCCAGTCCGGCTCCAGTTGGCCGAAGGCCCGCAACAGGCTCAGATGTTGTTCGAACGGGGCGCGTACGGCGTCGAACTTGCGGACAACCTGGAAGAACTGGCCAAGCGCAGATTGCCAGGTGTCGCTGTAATCGTCGTCGCCGATGCTGTTGATCAGGGCCAGGCTGGGGCGCCCGGTCCAGCGCAAAATGGTCATCTCCGCTTCGTGTTCGGTGCTGTAGGGTACGGAGCCGTCCACCACGTAGATAATGCCGGCCCCTTCGGTGATCGGTGCCAGCAGTTCGCATTCATCCACAAAGCGGTCGTCGCCCCTATGCTGCAACACGAAGGCGCGCACGGTTTCCGGGTGGTCCGAGGCCGACAGGCTGTGGGCTTCCAGCCATTGCAGTACCCTTCGGGGACGCTGGAAGCCGGGAGTGTCCACCAGGGTGTACAGTTCCTGGCCGTCGACGGTCAGCGGGTAGGCTTGCCCGGCACGGGTGGTGCCCGGTTCCAGGGCAATGGCGATGGCGTCGTTCTGGGACAGGGTGGCTACCACGCTGGATTTACCCTTGTTGGGGTGGCCCACCACTGCAAACACCGGTTTCTGGTTCATCATGCGGTACTCCCGGTGTGATACGGGTTATCCGGCAGCGCCGGTAGCAGGGCAACATTGGCAAATCCGGCGGGCAGGCGTTCGGTGAAGCGAAGCCAGGGCTGGACCAGGTGTTCCGCCGGTTTCCGGTTGGCATCGGGCGCCAGTGGCAGAATAGTCAGGGTGGTGCCATCCGGCCAGCGTGCCCGGGCCTGGTCCAGGAAGTCATGGAGTTCTCCGGTCGGTGGCTCCCAGCTGCGGGTAACCAGTACAACAGAAGGAGCCCGCTCCCCGGCCAGTTGTTCAGTCAGGCTCTCCAGTACCCCGTCATCTTCCGCCAGGGACGCCCGGCCACCGGCTTTGAGTACCCGGCTGTCCTGCGCCAGCAATGCTTGCGGCAGTTCCGGCTCCCCCGCTCCGGCCCAGCAGATAATGTACTGGCTGTCCTGCAGCTGCCCGGGCCTGGCCCGGGTGCGGGTATCGGGCAAATCGTCGGCATCGTTGTACTGGTTGCCGGTGTCCAGGGTCGGAGTTTCCATGCGGTACATCAGGGCCTGCATGCCGGGATGACGTTGCAGCAAGCGCTCCGCCTTCCGGGCCAGCAACCACTGGCTGAGTGCCAGCAGAAGCAGGCGGGGCAGCAGTACCCAGGTCAGCCACAGCATCACCACGAAGGGCCACCATTGCCCCCATTGAACCGGATCGGTGCCGGTACTGCCCGGTGAGGCGCGGAAGAAACGGGTGGCTTCCACCAGTTCCGGGGAAGGTTCTGCGGCCGGCCACAAGCCGCCCCAGGGGCTGGCGATGGCCTGGATCAGGCTATGGTAGCTGTGGGCGGCGGTATTGAGCGTGGTGCTCCAGCCGAAGGCCAGGTCCTGAACCACCAGCATCACCAGCAAGGTCAGCAGGCCAGCCAGGGCAAACAGGCTGCCACCGGTGTGGGCGGCCCGGGCCATCAGCGCCGGTTGCAATTGTGCCAGGGTCGTTCCGGGCGGCTGCGCTTGCAGGCGCCGTTGCAGCCAGCTCCAGGGTTGCCATCCGGCCAGCGATTGCACGGTGGTGGCCAGTGCCAGCAAAAGCTGCAGCAATACGAAGGCGATGATCACCGTGACATTGATGCGCTGGCCGCCATCGTAAAACAGCAGGCCGGCCATGGTGAGCACGCCGAACACCGCACCTGCCGCTGCAAAGCCGCCGTTAATTCGCCGCCAGCGCTGCTGCACCGCCCTGCCTGCCGGGCGGGCGTTACCGGGGCCGCTCAGGCGTTCCATCTGTTCCAGCCACAGGGCGGCATCCGGGCTTTGGCCCCGTTGCTGGCAGTCCAGGGCAAAGCGCCGGTCCCGGCGGTGCAGAAAGGCGGGGGCCTGGTCCCTGTCCCGCTGGATGCGATCATCAAAATCCAGCAGCAGACGAAGGGGGTTGTGGCTCATGCAGTGTCCTGATGAATTCGGTCGGATTGGCTTTCCTGCTAGGATATAGCCAATAACACTAACGAAGCCAGCCGGGAAACCCATGCCCCACCACCTGATGAACCTGCGTAACGTACCCGATGACGAGGCCGAGGAAATCCGCGCCCTGTTTGAAGAACACGAGGTGCGCTACTACGAAACTCCGCCCAGCCGCTGGGGCATCAGCATGGGCGGCTTCTGGGCCCATGATGACGACGAAGCTGCCCGGGCCCGGGCGTTACTGGATGAGTACCAGGCGCAGCGGCTGGAAAGCCAGCGTGAGCAATACCAGAGTCGCTGCGAACGGGGAGAAACAGGGCTTTGGTACCAGTTCCGCAAACGACCGGCGACCTTTCTGGCGGCGCTGGTGGCGATTGTCGTGATTCTGGGATTTTCCTTGCTACCCTTTGTGCGTCTTGGCTAGAAGTGCCCGCTATAGCTGAACACTAACAACAATCCGGAGAAACGGATGAGGAACACAGTACAAGCACCAGTGGTCTGGACCCCGGACCAGGACACTCTCACTCGTTCCCGCATGGGCCAGTTCAAGGCCTGGCTGGAGCAGCAGGGCTTTGGGCCCTTTGCCGATTACCACGCCCTGCACCAGTGGTCGATCACCGAGCTGGAGACCTTCTGGCAGAAGGTCTGGGATTACTGTGGCCTGGTCTGTGAGACACCGGCCAAACGAGTGCTTGGCAACCGTGAAATGCCCGGCGCGGAATGGTTCCCGGGCATGAAGCTGAACTTCGCCGCCAACCTGATGCGCCTGGCTGATGGCGACCATGCCGACAAAGAAGCCGTGGTGGCCTACTGCGAAACCCGCCCGGTGCTACGCAAGACCTACGCCGAACTAAAAGCCGACACTGGCGCCCTGGAAGCCTTCCTGCGCAGCAAAGGTATCCAGAAGGGCGACCGCGTGGCTGGCGTGGTCACCAACGGGTACGAAGCCCTGGTCGGCATGCTGGCAGCTACCAGCCTGGGGGCCATCTGGAGCTCCGCCTCCCCGGACTTCGGCATCGGCGCCATCAACGACCGCTTTGGCCAGATCGAACCTTCGGCCCTGATTGTGGTGAATGGCTACGGTTACGGCGGCAAGGTGTTCGCCCGTCAGAATGATTTCGCGGAACTGATCGCCAGCCTGCCGTCCCTCAAGACGGTGGTCAGCATTACTCAGCTTCCCGATGAAGCCCCGATTCCCGGCGAACTCGTCACCACCTGGGACGACGCCCTGAAAGCCGGCGAAGGCCAGGCGCCCTCGTTCACCCCGGTGGACCCGGACCATCCGGTGTACATCCTCTATTCCTCCGGCACCACCGGCAAACCCAAGTGCATTGTGCACGGCACCGCCGGCTTGCTGGTCAACCACGCCAAGGAACTGATGCTCCACGGCGACGTTGGCCCGGACGACCGCTTCCTGTACTTCACCACCTGCGGCTGGATGATGTGGAACTGGCAGGCCTCCGCCCTGATGACCGGCGCCGCCGTGATCACCGTGGATGGCTCCCCGGGTTACCCGAGCCTGAACTTCCTCTGGGAAACCGTGGCCAGGGAACGAGTCACCCACTACGGCACCAGCGCCCGCTTCATCGCCGGCTGCCGCAAAGCCGAACTGCAACCGGCGAAAACCCTGGACCAGAGCCCTCTGCGCGTGGTGTTCTCCACCGGCTCGCCGCTGTTACCGGAAGACTACGACTGGATCTACACCGGCGGCGCCCCCAATGCGTTGCTGGGCTCCATCGCCGGCGGCACCGACATCTGCGGCTGCTTTGTGGGGTCTACCCCACTGCTGCCGGTACGTAGAGGCGAAATCCAGTGCCGTTTGCTGGGGGTGGATGCCGTGGCCTACGGCGACGACGGCCAACCGGTCAGCGAAGGCCGCGGCGAACTCGTCTGCCGCCAGCCGCTGCCGTCCATGCCCGTCAGCTTCTGGCAGGACCCGGACGGTGAGCGCTACAAAGATGCCTACTTCAACACCTTCCCCGGCGTCTGGGCCCACGGCGACTTCATCGAATTCACCGAACACGGCGGCGCCATCATCTACGGCCGCTCCGACGCCACCCTCAACCCCGGCGGCGTAAGAATCGGCACCGCCGAAATCTACCGCCAGGTCGAAACCATCAGCGAAGTGAAAGACAGCCTCGTCGTCGGCCGCCAGATCGACGGTGACGTGGACGTGGTGTTGTTCGTGGTCCCGGCCGAAGGCCAGACCGTCACCGACGACCTGGCCAAAACCCTGAAAACCCGAATCCGCGAAGGCGCCAGCCCAAGGCACGTACCCAAACACATCGTCGAAGTGCCCGACATCCCCTACACCCGCAGCGGCAAGAAGGTCGAGCTGGCAGTCGCCCGACTGATCAACGGCTCGAACAAAGCCGATAACCGGGATGCCCTGGGTAACCCGGAAGCGCTGGATCAGATTCGGGAGCGTTTGGCTGCAGCCGGCTTGTTACCGGAATGATCAGGGGTGTTTTGTTGACAAAGTGACGGCCGTCATCGCTTAGCAAAGGGTTGCGGAAACCAGCCCGGCAGTCCGATGAGCGGTGGGGGAAAGCCCTCCCAAAACTGTGCGGAGCCATGGATGGCGGAGCCCAAGCGCCCCATGGATGGGCCGAAGGAGCGTGTTTTGGGAGGGCTTTCCCCCACCGCGATCACTCCAAAGCCAGAAAAACGAACAAATGTTAGAAAGTTTCGTAAATTCCCGCCATTTCATGAGCCTGTAACCGAAGATCAGGCATTATCCGTACGTTCTTATACTAAGATCGTAATCAAAATTCCGCAAAAAATGCTATCTTAGTAGGTCTATCAAAAGTTCCGAATCAGTCACTGGCAAAACCGGACGTTCACAAGACGCCCGAATGCGCCATGACCGTCCTGAACCCACCCCATAGCCTGAGGACGAAAATGAGCAACTCCAAATCCAAGATTGTCTACACGTTGACCGACGAGGCACCCGCCCTCGCTACCCGGTCACTGCTTCCCATCCTGGAAACCTTCGCCAAGCCGGCTGGTATCGACTTCGAAACCAGCGACATCTCTCTCGCGGCGCGTATTCTGGCAGGCTTCCCGGATTACCTCGAGGAAGACCAGCGGGTGCCGGATGCCCTGGCTGAATTGGGTGAGTACACCAAGGATCCGGACGCCAACATCATCAAGCTGCCGAACATCTCTGCGTCCATTCCCCAGCTGCGTGCTGCCATCAAAGAGCTGAACGAGCAGGGCTACAAGGTTCCCGAGTACAAAGAAAACCCGGAAACCGACGAAGAGAAAGAAATCCACGCACGTTACTCCAAAGTACTGGGCAGCGCCGTTAACCCGGTACTGCGTGAAGGTAACTCCGACCGCCGTGCACCGGCTGCGGTAAAAGCCTTTGCCCGCAAGTTCCCGCACACCATGGGTGAGTGGAGCCCGGCTTCCCGTACCCACGTGGCGCACATGCGCGGTGGCGACTTCTACTCCAGCGAGCAGTCTGTAACCCTGGACAAGGCCACCAACGCCCGCATCGTGTTCGAGAACAAGAAGGGTGAGCAAACCGTTCTGAAATCCGACCTGCCGCTGCAGGAAGGCGAAGTGCTCGACGGCATGTTCATGAGCAAGAAGGCGCTGGTGAAGTTCTTCGAAGACGCCATCGAAGACTGCGAAAAGACCGGTGTGATGTTCTCCCTGCACGTGAAAGCCACCATGATGAAAATCTCTCACCCGATCGTGTTCGGTCACGCGGTGAAGGTGTTCTTCAAGGAGCTGTTCGACAAGTACGGCGACGTGTTCAATGAAATCGGCGTAAACCCGAACAACGGCTTGTCTTCCGTAGTTGAGAAGATCAAGCAGCTGCCGGAATCCAAGCAGGAAGAAATCCAGGAAGCCCTGCACGCCTGCTACGAGCACCGTCCGGAAATCGCCATGGTCGATTCCGTTAAAGGTATCACCAACCTGCACGTACCGAGCGACGTGATCGTAGACGCCTCCATGCCGGCAATGATCCGTAACTCCGGCAAGATGTGGGCCCGTGATGGCAAGCTGAAGGACACCAAGGCGGTTATGCCTGAGTCCACCTATGCCACCATCTACCAGGAAGTGATCAACTTCTGTAAGACCCACGGCGCGTTCGATCCCACCACCATGGGCACTGTGCCGAACGTCGGTCTGATGGCCCAGAAGGCGGAAGAGTACGGCTCCCACGACAAGACCTTCGAAATCAAGGAAGACGGTATCGTTCGCGTTGTCGCTGAAGACGGCACTGTACTGACTGAGCACAACGTTGAGCAAGGTGATATCTGGCGCGCTTGCCAGACCAAGGACCTGCCGATCCGTGACTGGGTCAAGCTGGCGGTCAACCGTTCACGCTCCAGTGGTATGCCGGCGGTATTCTGGCTGGATGACGAGCGTGCCCACGATGCCCAGCTGATCAAGAAGGTCGAGAAGTACCTGGCCGAGCTGGACACCGAAGGCTTGGAAATCCACATCATGTCTCCGGTTCGCGCTATCCGCTGGACCATGGAGCGCCTGATCCGTGGCTTGGATACCATTTCCGTAACCGGCAACGTGCTGCGTGACTACCTGACCGACCTGTTCCCGATCCTGGAGCTGGGCACCAGCGCCAAGATGCTGTCCATCGTGCCGCTGCTGAACGGCGGTGGTCTGTACGAGACCGGTGCTGGCGGTTCCGCACCCAAGCACGTACAGCAGCTGATCCAGGAAAACCACCTGCGTTGGGATTCCCTGGGTGAATTCCTGGCCACCGCAGTGTCCCTGGACGAGCTGGGCGAGAAGCAGAACAACCAGCGCGCCCGCCTGCTGGGTCAGACCCTGGACAAGGCCACCGAGCGCCTGCTGGAGAACAACCAGTCTCCGTCCCGCGTGACCGGCGAGCTGGACAACCGTGGTTCCCACTTCCACCTGGCCCGTTACTGGGCGGAAGAGCTGTCCAAACAGGATGAAGACAAGGAACTGAAAGAGTTCTTCACCAAGCTGTCTGCACAGCTGGAAGAGAACAAGGACAAGATCCTGGAAGAAATGACGGTGGTACAGGGCAATCCGGCGGATATCGGTGGTTACTACCACGCGCCGGCGGAGAAAGTGTCTGCCGTTATGCAGCCTAGCGCTACGCTGAACAAGATCCTGGTCGACGCCCAGGCATCTGTGAGCTGAGGCTCAGTGTCAGGCCGGGATGTTTCCCGGCCCTGATCAAAAAAACCGGACAGCCATTGGCTCTCCGGTTTTTTTGTTGTCTAGTCGTCCTCGTCAGGGTCTTCCTGGTAGCCCTTGCCGGTCTCACCCGCCTTGCGCAGCTGGATCAGCGTCAGTGGCGGGCCAATGATCTCGAATACCACGGTCGCGCCGATGACCAGTGGCAGGATGTAACCCAGTTCCGGTAGCCGTTCGGTGGCTACCAGCGCCAGGCCCAGGGCCACGCCCGCCTGGGGCATCAGGCAGGCACCGATGCGGTTACGGGTGTCGGGCGCCGAGCCGGCCAGCACGCTGCCCAGATAGCCACCGGCAAAGCGCCCTGCCACCCGGGCCAGCACGTAGGCCACTCCCAGTGCGCCCAGTGTTGGCAGTGCCAGCCAGTCCAGCTGGTAGCCCGCCATAAAGAAGAACAGTGCCAGGAAGGGTTCGGAAATACCGTCGATTGAACGGAATGGCCGCACGTGGTGCCGGGCGAGGTTGGCGACGACCACGCCCAGGGTCATGCAGGTGAGCAGGTAAGACAGGCCGAGCCAGCCGGCCAGCCCCGCGGCTACAAACACAAAGCCGGCGGATTCCAGCAGCATGGGCTCACCGGGCCGCAGCCGGCCGGTCAGCCACGCCATGGGCAGGCCAAGGACAATGCCCAGCAGTACCGAGCCTCCGACCTCCATCACCCCGTGCAGCATAGCCGTAGGGCCATGGGTATCGCCGTTGCCAATCAGCAGTCCGGCGCTGACCAGCAGGATACTGAACAGGATGGCGCCCCAGGCGTCGTCGATGGCTACAACCTGGAACACCAGCCGGGTCAGCGGGCCGTTGGCGCCGGATTCCCGCAGTACGTCCAGCGTGGCGGCCGGCGCCGTGGCGGTGGAAATGCCGCCCAGCAAGAGCGCTGCCGCCAGGTTGCCGGTGGCCAACCAGGTAGCGAAGGTAACGGCTGCAGCGGTCACAAAGGTGACCACCAGGCTGACAATCAGCGCCTCCTTGCCCTGCTTGAGGTCTCTGGCAGACATCCGCTCGCCCAGCAGAAAGCCCACCATGGCCAGGGTCAGCTGGGTAATCAGGTGAAAGCTCTGGCTGGCATCTGCCGGCAGCAGGTCCAGAAGGTCCGGCCCTGCCAGGGCGCCCAGCAACAGCAACAGGGTGACCCGGGGCACATGTACTTTCTGGCCGACTGCATGGGCCGCCAGGGCCAATAACAGGGTGGCGCCAATCAGGATAAGGTCGTTGGCGTGATTCACCGGATCAGTCCTGTTGCAGGGGCGCGAAGGTGGCCCCGGTGAGCCTGGCCAGGTCATCCGGAGCCAGTTCGATCTCCAGGCCCCGTTTTCCGGCGCTGACAAACAGGGTTGCGAAGTTGCGGGCCGAGTCGTCGATAAACGTCTTCAGGCGCTTCTTCTGCCCCAGCGGGCTGACGCCCCCCAGAACATAGCCGGTAGTGCGCTGCACCAGCTGTTTGTCGGCCATGGCGGCCTTCTTGGCCCCGGCGGCCCGGGCAATCAGCTTCAGGCTGAGCATGGCGGATACCGGCACCACGGCGACGGCGAGGTCTTTGCCATCCAGCGAGACAACCAGGGTTTTGAACACCTGGTCCGGATTGGCGCCGGTTTTTTCCACGGCCTCGTTGCCGTAGCTTTCGGCGGCCGGGTCATGCTCGTACTCATGCACGGTAAAAGCCACCTTGGCGCGTTGGGCGGCGAGAATTCCGGGGGTCATGCAGGCTCCTGTTGCAATCACGGTTTGCCGGAATTAAACCACGGGGCGCCGGTAACTGCATCCCGGTTGCTGCCGGATGATGTGCTTTGATCTATAGTGAAACCATTCAGATATAAAACAAAGGCAACAATATGCATTCACTGGCTCGCCGCGCCCTGAACCTCAGCGCCATTCCCCGGGACCTGCACTCGGTCACCTTCCGGGACACTGCCTCGGAGCACCCGGAACGGGTTGGCCTGGCCCCCGAGGTTCCGGAAGCCGTGTGGCGCAGCGTGGAAGCCCTGTACCGGACCGGGGTCCATCCCGGTATCCAGCTGTCTTTGCGTTTTAGGGGAGAGCAGGTTCTGCATCGCGCCATCGGTCATAGCCGGGGTAACGGGCCCCACGATCCCCGCTCGGTGCCCCGGGTGCCGATGACTACCGAAACCCCCATCTGCTTTTTCTCTGCCTCCAAGGCGGTGACTGCCTTGCTGATGCATATGCTGGCCGAGCAGGGGCTGGTGAACCTGATGGACCCGGTGTCCTACTACTGCCCGGAATTTGCCAGCAGCGGTAAGCGCACCATAACCGTGCACCAGATCCTGTCCCACCGGGGCGGTATTCCGGCCATTCCCCGGGAAACCCCCATTGATGTGTTGTGGGATAAAGACGAAATCTGGCGATTGCTGTGTAACGCCCGGCCGGTGGAAGTAGACGGCGCCAAGGTGGCTTACCACGCCATCACCGGCGGCTTTGTGTTGCAGCGGGTGCTGGAGAAGGTGACCGGCGACAGCATTGATGCCTACCTGGACAAGTACCTGCGCGGGCCCATGGGCATGAAGTGGTTCACCTACGGTATTGGTGCGGAACACCTTCCGGACCTGGCCAGTAACTACGCCACCGGGCCTACCCCGAGGTTTCCGGTGTCCTGGATTGTTAACCGGGCCTTGGGCGGCGACATCGGTACCGTTGAGCGAGTGACCAACGATCCCCGTTTCCAGGAAGCGGTGATTCCCGCCGGTAACCTGTGTGGCACCGCTGAGGAGATGAGCCGGTTCTTTCAGATGATGCTGAATGGCGGCACCTGGAATGGCCAGCGGATCTGCAGCGAACTCACCATCCGGCGTGCAATCCAGCAGTTCGGATCCCTCCAGGTGGACCGTACCATGATGTTGCCCATGCGCTTCAGTGCCGGCATGATGCTGGGCGGCAATCCGGTGGGGCTCTGGGGGCCGCAAAGCCGCTATGCCTTTGGCCACGTGGGCTTGATCAACAAGTTCTGCTGGGCGGACCCGGCCCGGGATATTTCGGTCAGCCTGCTCAATACCGGCTTCCCGATAGTCGGCCATCATTTACCCGCGCTGGGGAAGTTTGTCTATACTGTGTGCAAGCAGTTTCCGTTATTACCGGAGCATCGCCGCAGGCTGGTGGCAGCGTGAGCCGGGGCACCGGGGTTAACGGAGTGTTAAAAAAAGTGAAAGCTTGTTCATTTTAATTGAACTTTGTCGGACAGTCCGGCACACTTTTTCACGCAAGACTTTCAGGATGTGGAAGTTACCAACGACTCAATGGATGAGACCCCTATGCCAAAATCAACGCTATCCCCGCCCGAACCCCGCCGCGTGCAACTGGACTATCACGAGAGCATGCGCTCCCAGGTCCAGCAACAGCTGTGCAACGAAGTAGATCGGCTTGAACGCCGTATCGAAACCCTGCGCATGACCAAGGCCCCCCACGCTGCCCTGATGATTTCTACCTATGAACGCATGATCAGCCGCAAGAAGGGTTTTTTGCAGAACTGGGATTTGTAGCCGCTACTGCCGGTTGGCGGCCGATTCAGCACTCCAGAACGTTATGGCCTGGTCTTCCGGCTGGTAGGTACAGTTGTTCTCGTTCGGTACCCTGGGAATATCTTCTTCGGTCGGGTAGTCGACCGGATCCGCTTGTGGGTCCGGAACCCTTGCCGGCTCGTTATTGGAAGTGTACAGGCGTACCTCGCTCATGGCGTAGTTCAGCTCAACCCGGATGCAGTCCGGACTGGGGTCGGCGTCGGCACTCTGATAGCTGCTCAGGTCGAGTATCTGCTGGTCCGGGTTTTTGATGTACAGGGTGTCTTTCTGCGCCTCTGCTGCAAACTCCTGCCTTAACTCAATGCCGCCGTAGCTCCGGCTGACATAATCGACGGTGGCAAACTCTGGCTGGTTGTAACCAAGGTTACTGAATTCATTGGCGTTGAAACGGCTGCCGGAAAGCAGGCTGAGCAGCTGCGGTTGCTGCTCGCGCTCCGTTTCCTCAACGTTGCGGGCGACATATTGAATCACCCGGTAAACCTTGCCATTGAGGTTTTCCGCAGGCGGCTGATAACGCCAGTCCAGGGTCTGGTAAAACCACTGGCGATTGTTGAGCGCTTCCTGATTGGCCACGGCATCCTGGTCGGTAAACCGGATGATCGCGCCGGCACTGCGGGTGTTGTAATTACCGGCCTCGCCCGAGGCGATTCGCTCGCGGATATAGCGCCTGCCTTCATCAAAGTTATCCACACGGCCCACGCTGATTACCTGGTTCATCAGGTCGAGCGGGTTTCGAACCCGGGTATAGGCCTTGCCATCGTCTGTCGGTTGCGCGCCGATAAACTGGTCGATGTGACGCCGGATGCTTTCGACAAGCTCCTGGTTTCCGGCCGTATCGTCGTTTCCGGCCGGCTCAATGCCCGGATAAAAATCACTGAAACGGGTGAAGCTCAGCGTGTCCGGGGCCTGTTCGGTGTCGGCCAGCTCAAAGGTGCGGAAGGTCAGGTCGACATCATCGGCCGGGTTGAAGGCGGAGGAGTCATCGCTGCCACCACTCTCCACACGGCACCCGCTCAGGGTCAGCAACGCCAGTGATATGGCAACAAAAAGGCAGGAATGTCTCATTTCAGAAGGCCCCGGGGTGCGAAATTCGTTGTGAAAGGCTAAAGTGAGCTGTGCTGACAATAAACGATAAAGCACGCAGCTACCCGCGCGGAGATCACATTTTGCAGCAACGGTTCGCCCAGGCCGGGATTCCGGTGCTGGTTCTGTTTCTTGTACTGGCAGCCCTTATTCTGCCGGCCCCGGCCATGGCCCAGGATGCCTGCCGCAGTGGCGAAGTCCGGCTTGACCGGAACACCGGTGCCATCCGTGACCTGGGCGGATGCTTGCGGTACCTGGAAGATCCGGACCAGAGCCTGTCGATCGATCATCTCAGAAACCTTGAGGCCGACGCCTTCACCCAGCATGAAGCCGGCGTTCTCAACTTCGGCTACACCGAGTCTGCTTACTGGACCCGCTTTGACCTGAGTACCCATGCCCTGCAGGGCGAGACCGACTGGATACTGGAGCTGGCGCTACCGCTGGTGGACAGCGTCGAGTTGTTTCTTGAGCGGGATGGCATGCTGGTAGATCAGCGCCAGGCCGGCTACCAGGACAACTGGGAAGACCGCGACCTGGCCGTGCCCAACCCCACTTTCCGGCTGAAGCTGCCTCCTGACAGCCGCACGCGGGTGTTCCTGCGCATCACCAATACCAACACCTTCCGCCTGCCCATCACCCTCTGGCACCCGAACGAATACATCGAGAAAGTTTCCATCGATGAAGCGGTGCGCGGGGTGCTGCTGGGTGCCATCCTGGCGATCCTGGCCTACAACCTGTTTGTGGCGGTGTCGGTGCGCGAACGCAGCAACATCTACTATGTGCTTTACCTGGTGGGTGCGGCGGTGTTTATTTCTACCGAGCAGGTCCACGGGGTGCAGTTGCTGGATGAACGGCCAGCCTTGCTGAACAAGGATTACCTGCACTACCAGATCATCCTGACCTGGTTCTTTGGCCTGCTGATGGCCCGCTCCCTGCTGGAAACCCGTGAGCGTTCACCAGACCTGGATCAGGTGCTGCGGCTGTGCCTGTATTCGGTGGTGCTCACCTTTGGCCTGTCCATCTTCATGCCCTATTCGGTGGCGATGGAATGGATCGTACTGGATTCGATCCTGCTCAGTATCATCCTGATCGTGGTCAGTTACCTGTCCTGGCGTTACTACAACCCGGCCGCCCGGGCTTATTTCTACGCCTGGACCATGGCGCTGATCGGCTTTGGTATCTATGCCCTGACGGTGATGGGCTACCTGCCGCTGAATACCTTTACCACCTACGCCCCGCAGTTCGGGCTGACTGCCCAGATCATCCTGTTCTCCTTTGCCCTGGCCGACCGCATCAAGCAGGTGCAGGGTGAAGCCATGGCCTGGAACCGCCGGGCCCTGGCCAACCTTGGGCGTTACCAGTCGCTGTTCAACAACGCCATCGAAGGCGTGTTCCAGATGTCACCGGAGCGGAAATTTGTGACCGCCAACCCGGCCATGGCAGAGCTTCTGGGTTACAACAGCAGCCGTGAACTGCTGGATGAAAATCCGGACGTGCTGGAAACCTGCATAGCCGATGAGCGCCTGCGGCGGCTGGTGGTGGAGCAGCTGGAAGCACGGGGCACGGTTAAAGGCATCGAAGCCCGGTATTTTACCCGTGAGGGCGAGGAGCGCTGGGCGACCATCTCCTTGCACACCGCCTACGATGCCGAGGGCATGCCGGTGCACCTGGAAGGCACCTGCATCGATGCCACCGAAAGCCACCAGCGCCAGCAGATCGAACGTGAACGGGAACAGGAACGGCTGGAGAAAGAGCTGGCCCGCAACTCCGCCAAGGCCAAGAGCCAGTTCCTGGCCAACATGAGCCATGAAATCCGGACGCCGCTGGCGGCGATCATCGGTTACGGCGAAACCCTGCTGGACCCGGACCTGGACGACCGGGAAAAGCGCAGCAGCGCTGAAACCGTGGTACGCAGTGGCCGGCACCTGCTGGAGCTGGTGAACGACATCCTGGACCACTCCAAGATCGACGCCAACAAGCTGGACGTGGATGTGGTGCCGGTGAACCTGCCGGAGTTGCTGGATGAAGTCCGCGCGTTCTTCGAGCCACGGGCCCGGGAGAAAGGCCTGGATTTCCGCATTGTTTGCGAGTATCCGCTGCCAGAGCAGATCTGCACGGACCCCACCCGATACCGGCAAATCATCATCAATCTGTGTGCAAATGCGCTGAAATTCACGGAAAGCGGCTCGATCTCCCTGGTTATCCGCTGTGACCGCGAGGCTGAAACCCTGATTGCCCGGGTGGTGGATACCGGTATTGGCATGAAGCCGGAGCAGCTGGAGCGGTTGTTTGATCCGTTCGCCCAGGGCAGTACCGCCATTTCCCGCCAGTACGGTGGCACCGGGCTGGGGCTGAGTATTTCCCGCCGGCTGGCGGAGCTGCTGGGAGGGGATATCCGGGTAACCAGTACCTACGGCGAGGGCAGCGAATTCGAGGTTTCCATCAGCACCGGCAGCCTGCAGCAGGTGCACTTCCTGCGGGATGCCTCGGAATTCAGCCAGCGTCGCCGGGCCATTGCCATGGTGCTGGCACCGAGGTTGTCGGGCCGGATCCTGTGTGCCGAAGACAACGAAGTGAACCGGCGGCTGGTATCCCTGCTGGTGGCCCGTACCGGCGCCGAGCTGGTGCATGTGGCTAACGGTGCCGAAGCCCTGGAACGGGTAAGGCGCGAAGACTTCGACCTGATCCTGATGGATATCCAGATGCCGGTCATGAACGGCCGGGATGCCACCCAGGCGATTCGTGAAGCAGGTATCAATACGCCCATTATTGCCCTTACGGCTAATGTCATGGCCGAGGATATTGCGGAATATCGGATGGCTGGCTGTAACGAGCACCTGGCCAAGCCGATCGACAAGCAGCGGTTCTACGAGATGCTGGCCCGCTACCTGACCCACTGCCCGGAGCCGGTTACTGCTACGGACAGGAGCTATTCCGGCCGGGTTCTGGTGGCCGAAGACAACGAGAACAACCGCCGGCTGGTGGAGCGTATGCTCCGGCGCCTGGGCCTGGATCCGGTTCTGGTGGCCTCGGGGGATGAAGCCGTGCGCCGCGCACTGTCGGATACCGTGCACCTGGTGTTGATGGATCGCCACATGCCGGGAATGGACGGCGTGGAAGCTACCCGCCTGCTTCGCCAGGCCGGATTCCGCCGGCCCTTGATAGCCTTCACCGCAGGTGACCAGGCCGAGAACGAAGCCCTGCTGGCAGCTGGCTGTGATGGCGTGCTCAACAAGCCCATCGACCAGAGCCACCTGCAGGCCCTGCTGGATCGCTATCTGGGAGCGCAGACCGTGGACAGCTCGGGCCTTGATGATGACCTGGCGCACCTTGTTTCCCGCTTCCTGTCCGGCCTTGCGGAGCGCCAGCGCCGCATGAAGCTGGCCCTGGACGACCGGAATGTTGACGTGCTGCGCACCGAGAGCCACCAGATCAAGGGTACGGCCGGAGCCATGGGCTACCCGATGATGACGGAACAGGCGGGCAGGCTGGAGCAGTGCCTGCGACAGAATGAATACGACTGGCCGGAAATCGCACAACGGCTGGAACAACTGAACCATATGATTGACCAGGCTCTGAAGGCACTGGTTTCAACCACCGGTACCCGACAGGAACAGACCCATGAGTGACCAGAATCGCCCCCAGGAACACAATTCACTGAGTATGATGTACGGCACCTACGCAGACGTGCTGTTTGTGCTGTTTCCGTTTCTTGTCATTGCCATGCAGCGGCTGTGGGACGGCAATGTCTATGAAACCCTGATGCGGGCGGACCTCAGCATTGCCGCGACCATCATGGCAGGCCTGGCCATCGGCAAGTTTGTGCTGGGGCTGGTGACCAACCGCGATCTGGGCCGGTACAAGGAGCGCATTGTCTTTTTCATTGCCCTGACCTTGTTTGTGGTGCTGGGGCCGTCCATCATTCTGATGTTGAGTATCGTGGGCAATACCGAAGTCCCGGGGTTTGTGGCCTTTGTGCAGCCGGTGCTGCTGATTGTGGCCATTTCGTTGTACACAACGGCGGTCAGCATCAGCAATATACTGGTGCGGGAAGGGGCCGGAGCCGGCGAGGGTGCCGACAGCCGGCCAGCCGGCGAGCGGGAACAGGGCCGGCCGGGCCCTGCGCCGCTGGAGCTGCCGCGCAAAACCGGCAATGACTCATTCTGAGTAACGGGACACAACAGGAGAGAATGGATGACGGATCTGAGAGTACTGGTGGTTGAAGACGAGCCGGTCATGCGCGAGCGGCTGGTACAGATGCTGTACAAGGCGGGCGCAACGCTGGTGACGGAATGCAGTGATGCGGCTTCGGCCAGGGCAGCGTTCGACGCCAGTGAATACCAGATCATTCTGCTGGACCTGGGGCTGCCGGACGGCAACGGCCACGAGTTGATGACCCGCTTCAAGGAGGTTCGCAAGGAGCAGCACATCGTGCTGGTAACGGCGGATGATTCGATTGAGAGTATCCAGCGGGCAATCAGTGCCGGCGCCAACGGCTACGTGGTCAAGCCCTATTCCCAGGAAAAAATTCACGATGTGGTGAGTAACTACGCCATGGTCCACGGTGGCGACATGGCGAAGATGCAGGGGCTGAACCGGCACCACTGACCGGTCCAGCCTGCGTTGGTTCAGGCCACCTGGCGGGCAATCCAGGAGTTGTAACGGGTGGCCAGCGCACGCACATAGCGGGCCTCGGCGCCGTCCAGGTTGCTCAGCACACCCTTGAAAATCCAGCCACGCTCGTACAGACCCAGCACCCGCTGCTCGTCATCCAGGTTGACGCGCTGATTCAGTTTCTTGCAAATCGCATCCAGCAGCGGCAGCTTTTCCGGACGTTTGATCGGTGCCTGCCGGTTGGTCATTGGCTGGTTGGCTGCCCGTGTAGTCGGATGTCTTCTCATGATCTTCTCCTTGTCGTTTTGCGGCTGCAAAAACAGAAAACCCCGGGGCCTGAGGCAACCGGGGTCTGGCAGAGAAGCTGCCCCGGTCGCTGCAATGGCTCCCGGGACTGACCGAAAGCCGTTAGATGTCTTTCACCATGGCGCGCACGGATTGCCCTGCTTGGCAACCGGCGGTGGTAATAACGGTGTACTTGGTAATCATTCTGGACCTATCGGCTCTGTGATTTCGGTTCGGTATCAGTGTATCGGCAATTGGCCGGTTTGCAATAGCCTCTGCCATTCGGCAAACCCGTACAGACGCCGTGGGCTCTCGGGGCCATAATTCGCAGCGTCACGTGTTTTTACGTTGTGCAATCCTCGATGCCTCCGTATCAGGTATCGGATGGATCTCTCCTTTCTACGCAGCCCCCATGGGCTGCGTTTTTTTTACGCCTTCGGAAACTTCGTAGCCACTAGTCCCTACAGCCAATTCCGGCCGGATTGGCGATAATTTGCACACCCATCAAGTGGTACACCCAAACCGAATACAGAGGTTGAAACCGAAGAAAATGCCCGAAGACCCTGCCCCCGCCCGCAACAAGTTCCGTTCTGATTTTATCGTTGAAATCGCACTGCTCGCCGCCGTTGCCGTTTACCTGGTGATCGCCCAGGGGCAGTCTGTGGGAGACAACCTGAGCTTCACCGTTGTGGGCGCCAGCCTGATGGCCCTGGCCACCTACTGGACCCTGCATACAGCCCGGGATGGTCTGGAAGTTATTGCACTGAGGCTTCGCCCCGGCAAGTAAGTTTTTGCCAGGTGTGGTGCAGGATCAGGGCGTCGTTGGCGGCCCGGTGAACCGGCAGGCCCAGTTCGGCAATCACCTGCTGGCGCACGCCGGACCAGTGCCGGATCTGGGCTTGGTCGAGCAGCATGGAGATGGACTCCAGCTGGAAGGCCGGTGTTTCCCCGGCGGCCCGGTACAGGCGATGCAGCCAGAAGCTGTCGAAGGTCCAGGCATCACAGAACACCTGCCCTGACAGCAACCCGTTCAGCTGTTCGACAACCTCGGCTACCGGCCGGCCGTCCTGCTCCAGCCGGCTGCGGGTGATACCGTGAATGGCCTCGGCACTGTCGGACCAGTCCTGCCATTGCCTGTTGGGGCGGATCAGCCAGCTGTGTAGGGCGCCGTCAGGCAGGCACAGGCCAACCTCGATCGGGTAACTGGCGATCAGGTCAAGGCTGGAGGCCTCGAAGTCGATAAACGCTGGGCAGGAATCCGGTTGCATCAGGTGTCGGTTCTGGTTCATTGTCGTTTTCTCCCGAGTTTACCGCCGATCCTGCGTTGACGCGAACCCAACCGGTGTTTGCGCTGTTACAATACCGCTCAGCTTTGAACGCCCTGTGACACACCCCCTGCTATTGTGGTGAGATTCCCATGACTGACACTGTTGTCGTTATTTATTCCGGAGGCATGGACTCGTTTACCCTGCTCCACCTGGCCCGTTCCCGGGGTCTGAAGGTCCATGCGCTGTCGTTCAATTACGGCCAGCGCCATGTACGGGAGCTGGAGGCGGCGCGCGCCGTGTGCCAGGCCGAGGGTATTCCCCACAAGGTGATTGATATCCGCGCCATGAGCGAGGTGATGGCCGGTTCTTCCCTGACCTCTGACGCCGAGGTGCCGGAAGGGCACTATGAAGAAGACTCCATGAAGTCCACTGTGGTGCCCAACCGCAACATGATTCTGCTGTCCCTGGCCACCGGCTACGCGGTAACCGTGGGCGCGGGGGCTGTCTGGTATGGCGCCCACGGCGGCGATCACGCCATCTATCCCGACTGCCGGCCCGAATTTGTGGAGAAAATGGACGCTGTATGCCGCATCGCCAATTACGAACCGGTGGGTATCGAAGCGCCGTTCATGGCCATGGACAAGGGCGAAATCCTGGCTGAAGGCCTGAAGCTTGGCCTGGATTACAGCCAGACCTGGACCTGCTACAACGGCCGGGATAAAGCCTGCGGCCGTTGCGGTTCCTGTGTCGAGCGGCTGGAAGCGTTCGCCGCCCACGGCCTGGAAGATCCGCTGGCCTACGAGGACAATGCCTGATGTACCGGGTGAAAGAAGCCTTTTACACCTTGCAGGGCGAAGGCGCCCAGGCGGGCCGGGCGGCGGTGTTCTGCCGGTTCAGCAAATGCAATCTGTGGAATGGCCGGGAGCAGGACCGGGCGACCGCGGTGTGCAATTTTTGCGATACCGACTTTGTTGGTACCGATGGCCAGAACGGCGGCCGCTTTGAAACCGCCGAGGCGCTGGCGGCCCATATCCGCAGCCTGTGGCCGGACGCGCCTGGCAAACCCTATGTGGTGTGCACCGGGGGTGAGCCGTTGTTGCAGCTGGATGAGCCGCTGATTGCAGCCTTCCATGCCGAGGGCTTCGAAGTGGGCGTGGAAACCAATGGCACCCTGCCGGCGCCGGACGGTATCGACTGGCTGTGTGTGAGCCCCAAGGCGGACGCCGAGGTGGTGATTACCGAGTGTGATGAACTGAAGCTGGTCTTTCCTCAGTCGCTGGCCCCACCGGAGCGCTTTCTGGGCATCCGGGCCCGGCATTACTTTTTGTCTCCGATGGCTTCGCCCTCGGTGCCGGACCAGGGCAATGATCCGGTCAAACAGAGCAATACCCGCAAGGCGACCGATTACTGCCTGGCCCATCCGCAATGGCGCCTGACCCTGCAGATGCACAAGATTCTGGGCATCGACTGACTCAGGCGGTTTTCCGGAAACCGGTTTCCCGGGCACGGAAGTGGCTCGGGCTCAGGCCGGTCCAGCGTTTGAAAGCACGGGTAAAGTTGGCGGCATCGGCGTAGCCCAGGGCATCGGCAATCTGGCTCAGGTTCATGCCGGTGGTGCCGAGCAGGTCCTGTGCCCGCTCCAGCCGCACCTGGTCGACCAGGTTCTGAAAACTGGCGTCTTCTTCCTGCAGCCGGCGCTTGAGCGTCCGTTCCGAGACAAACAGGGTGCTGGCCACCCGGGCCAGTTTCGGCGGAAACGGATGGCTGGTTTCGATCACCCTGCGCACCCGGCAGGCAAAGCCGGCGTCTTCCGTGAGTTGTTTCAGCGCTTCTTCACACTGTTCCCGCGAGCTCTCTGCCAGCTGTTCATTGCTGAACCGGACCGGCTGTGCCAGCTGGCTGACGGGAATCACCAGGGCATCCTCATGGGCGCCATATTCTACCGGCACGCCCACCACCCGACGGAAACGGTGGAAGTGATTCGGCTCCGGGCCGCGCCGGAGAATCCGGGTACCGGGCACCGCAGCCCCGGTCAGCTGGGCTCCCATGGATACGCAGCCGTACAGCACAGCATCCAGCACAAAGCCCTGCAGCGGCCCCAGTTCGACATCACAGGACACGGTGTAATGGGCGTTCTGGCCACTCAGGTGCTTTTCCACTTTCAGGTGCGGTGCCCGCAGTGTCAGGTAACGGGTCATCAGCTCCAGCGCTTCTTCCAGGGTACGGCTGCTCATCACCGCGGTACCCAGGGCTCCGTGCAGGGGCAACCGGAGTTCCCTCGCCAGCATGATGCCCAGGCCAGGTTCGCCGCTTTCGATGATCGCCCGGGTAACAAATTCACTGGCCTGGGCCTGGCTGACCCGGAGATCGGTGGAGTTCAGGCGGGCCGGGTCCAGGCCGACCCGGAGGATCAGGTCCCGCTCGTCGACGCCAATGGTGCGGAGCAGCTCGGCCAGGGTATGCAGGTAGATGGCCGGCATACCCAGGTCCTGTGCGGTAGAAACGGAGGCGCGCATGGGTTTCCTCGTCAGTGTCTGTTGTTGTTATGCAAGGGAGTCAGTCACAGATTATGGCCTTTTGCCGTGCCCGACCCCATGACTCCAGTGACGGGTCAACGGGCCGGAGAGGCCAATTGCCGGTATGCCGGCCCTGTCACTGACTGTGCCGGCGAATAAAGTCTTCCAGTACCCGGGACGAGCGGCCGGGTTTCTCCAGCATGGGCAGGTGGCCCACGCCCCGGAAGACGTGTACCTCGGCATGGGGCGTGGCGGCTCCGAACCAGTCCACGCAGCGGGTGGGCGTGATAACGTCTTTGTCGCCCCATTGCACCTGCAGCGGCGGGGTTCCGGTTCCCAGATAGCGGGCCGGTGCCAGCGGGTCTGCCAGCATGTCGTTGAAAATATGGCGCAGGGAATCCCGGCGCTGCAGCAGGTCGGGCCCCAGCAGGCCAGTCATGGCCAGGCCCGGCAGAGTCGGTTTGCCGTTGCCGACGCTGTTGAACATTCGGTAGACCCCGCTCCAGTCCCGGGGAATGAGGATGGCATCCCGGTCGGTTTTGAACGGTGCGTTGAGGTCGGCGTCCGGCTGTTCCGGTATGCCGGCACTGTTCAGCAGGGTGACGGTACGCGGCGGCCGGTCGAGCGTGTGCGCCATCACCGAGGCAATGGCGCCGCCCATGGAGCTGCCGGCAATGTGCAGGTTGTCGGTGGTATAGCCTGACAGCCATTGTCCGAGCCGCCGGGCCTGGCTTTCATAGCGATAACAGGCGTCTGGCCGGTACTGACTTTCTCCCAGGCCGGGCACATCCGGCACCAGCAGGTGCCAGTCTGCGGGTAGCATCTGCATCCACAGGGCCCAGTTTTCTTTCATGGCGGCAAAGCCGTGAATCAGCACCAGGGTCGGTTTGCCCGGTGTCGGCCGGCCCCGCTCCAGAAACACCAGCCGGTGTCCGTCGACCAGGGCCTCCTTGCGGCGGGCACGCAGTAACCAGCGCTGGCCGGTGCGGGCGGCAGGCCACAGATTGGGGGCAGGAATTCTCATGGGGACAACCTCGTAACAACAAGCCGGCACCCAGTGTAACGGGCTGTGGCCGGGGAGCTATTGCCGGGTTGCCTGGGCTGGCGGTCGGTCGGGTCAGTTATTGCCCAGATGGATGTCGGTGATCACCGGATTGTGGTCCGAGGCCCGCCACGGCTGAGGGCCTGACAGGGCGGAGCGCTGGTTGTAGGCAAGTGCCCGGGCTTCATCGGCATTGATGTTCCAGGTTTGTGCGTGGCTGACCCGGGGCTGCAAATCCCTGTCGGCCAGGCTGTAATCGAGCGAGCCCTTCTCACCCCGGTAACGATAGCTGTGGTAGGGGCAAGCCTCCGGTCTGCAGGGGTAAAAGCGATGTACCTGGCTATTGTATCCGGCCTGTTGGAATCTCTGAACCGGTGTTTCCATGGCATAGCTGTTGAGGTCGCCGGTAATCAGGGTGCCGGCGAATCGGGCGGGAGCGGGCAAGGAATCCAGCCAGCGGATCAGCGCCCCGGCTTCTTCGCTGCGGCGATGGCTGTAGCAGCCCTGACCGTCTTGCCGGTCAGTATCCTGGCCGGAGGCTTTTCGGCAGGATTTGGATTTCAGGTGCGGCACCACTACCTGTAAAGCATCACCACCAGCTGCGGGGCGAAACGCCTGTGCCAGCGGCGGCCGGCCCTGGTGCCGGAACGCACCGGAGCGCAGCCGGTGCGGCTGACCGGCCGGTACAACCCGGTCTGTGCGGTACAGCAGTGCGGTACGAATGGCATCGGAGCCATCCTGCCCCGGGGTCCTGATGAATGCCCATGGTTCCCCGAGTGTCTCTGCCAGTTGCGCGATAGCGCTATCCGGGCCGTAACCGTCGTTTTCCAGCTCACTGACCGCCAGGATGTCCGGCTTGGCCTGCAGGATGGCACTGCGCAGCCGTAAGGCCTGTACATCCAGTTGCTGAAGGGATTCGGCACCTCTGGGTGTCGGGAAGCCATTGCCCCGGCCATCGCCGTTAAAGAAGTTCTGCAGGTTCAGGGCCATGACCCGGACATGGTCCCGGGCCGGAGCCGGTAGTGCGTCTGGGCGGGGATTGTTGCGCTGGAACCGGGGCATCACGGACGGTTGCAGGCGCCACTGGCTGAACCGGAAATCCAGAACGCCTTCAAGCCGGGTTACCCGGTCGCCGGCGCGCAGGGGTGCATCGCCGGCAAGGTTGTTCAGCCAGGGCACGGGGTTGGGCTGGCGCTGGCTTTTGCCGTCGTCCAGAAGTACCCGGTGGAGTTGGTTACGTTGGCTTCGGGCAGCGGCTTTGGCGCCCGGGGGCAGGTATTCGGTGGGCGTAACCTGATCGGAGCTGGCCAGGGTGAGTTCGCCATGGCGGGCCAGGTTGTAGTGGTCGATGATGGTCAGGGGCTGGCTGAATCTCACGCGCATGTTTTCGAGGTGTTCCGGTGCCTCGGGCCAGGGCAGGCTGACCTCAATGGGTTCCGGGAGTGGCGCGGTACCGCAGACTTTCAGGTTCCGCACAGCCACCAGTTCGGTCAGCCCGTGGAACTCCTTGACGGTGCCGGTCACCCGCAGCCGTTGCCCGGGCTTGCCGGCTTTTTTGCGGGTGTAGATAAACAGGGCTTCGGAGGTGGCGGGGTTGTTATCGGTTTCGTGGTCGGCCTGTTGCAGGTAAAAGCCGTTGAAGCCTCCGGGTTCCCGGGCGTCCCGGGTAACTATGCCTTCTATAGTGACGGTTTGTCCGGCCAGAGGAGAGCGGGTGCCATCAGACTGGATGCGATGGATGGGGGTTGCCGGATCGCCACAGGAGGCCGCCGCCGCTGCAGGTAGCAGGGCGGCGAGGATCAGGCTGATAAGGGGTATTCGTTCTGGCTTGGTCACCGGGCCAGTCTAGCAGAGACCGGCAACCGCTTTGAGTGCCCGTTCCCGTTTGCTGCCAAAGCCGAGTTGGTCGGGATTGGCCAGTTCCACCTGTTGCACCAGCGGGTCCGGGTGCAGGTTATCCAGCGTAATGCCCATGCGTGCAAGCACATAGGGTGCCAGGGCGGCGCGGGTTTCAAGGTACAGTCTGCCCTGTTCCATGCCGTAGTCGTTGGCAATGATCTGCTGCTGGGCTTCGGTCAGCCGCTGGTCGGGGGTAATTTCCAGGCTTACCGTGCGCTGCCAGTCGTCATCCTGGCCGGCGGTTTGCCGGGCTTTCTGGCGCAGGGCTTCCGGGTGCCCCTGAAAGCGGCTCAGGGCAAAGTCGCGGAACTCGCGGTTGGCATGGCACCAGGCCCGGACGTGCCAGTTATTGCCGGTACACACCAGGGTATGGGGTTCCAGCAGGCTTTCGGCGGCTTCAGGACGGCTCAGGGAAATATAGCTGGCGCGCAGCTGGCGGCGGTAACGGGTTGCGGTTACCACCGCGCGCATGGTTTCCGGCGCAATGTGGCGGCAGGGCTCCACGACCACGGTGTTGCCGGGCAGGCCCAGATCCAGCTCCGAGAAGGTGGCCCCGAGCCTTTGCTGGCGGGCCAGCAGGTCATGGTATTCGCTGACCTGGCCATGGGTGACCACCGGTTTGAAATCCCGGGCGGGGACATAGCCTTTAAGGTGCCGGTCGTAGACCAGGTTGCCCGGTGCCAGCTCCCGAAGGTAGGTATTGATGTCTTTGGAAGCCTGCTGCCGGCCGATTCCGAAACTGTGGCAGATGTGGTTGGTGGTCAGCCGACCTTCCCACAGTGCGATGGTTTCGATGAGTCGATAGCGAAGCAGCAGATCCCAGCGAATGGGCCAGTCCGTTTTCTTCATAACCAGGCGCTCACGATCCAGTAATTTGCGTGGCATTCATGTTACCCGCTCCCGTCACCGGGGTGTGTTACGGCCCATTAATGTAAAACATTGTCAAACGGGGCGCCAGCAGCGCCTTCGGTTTCGGCAAGTGCCTAGTGGTGCCGGCCTGGTGTGGCTGGTTAAATACCTGTCTGCAGCAACTTTTAAGGCTGCTATCTTTTATTGATTCCAATCCAGATTTCCCAGCCGGAGTTGCCGATGACCCGAATGGTCGTTTCTTTGTCTGCCTTGATCATGAGCATTGTGCTCCTGGTCAGCGGCAACGCCTTCCTTATGACTCTGCTGGGTATCCGGCTGAGTATCGAGCAGGTGTCTCCGGACGTGATCGGCTGGGTACTGGTGTGCTATTCCATCGGCTTCGTGCTGGGCACGTTGTATGTGCACAAGATTATTGGCCGGGTCGGCCATATCCGTGCATTTGCGGTGTTTGCGGCGATGGCGGCGGTGGCCGCATTGTTGTATCCGATGGCAGTGTCCACCCTGTTCTGGGCGGTGTTGCGGGTATTGTCCGGTTTCAGCGTGGCCGGCGTTCTGGTAGTGATCGAAAGCTGGTTCTCCAGCCGCGCGACTAACAGTAATCGCGGTGCCATGTTTGCCGTGTACCAGATTGTGTTCTACCTGTCCGCCGCCGGCGGCCAGCTGATCGTGAATGTGGGTGACCCGGCCAACTTCCTGCCGTTTTCACTGGCCGCTATTTTACTGGCCCTGGCCCTGATTCCGCTGTCCCTGACCCGCATGGAAGCACCGGTGATCGAGCAAACTGCCCGGATGTCGGTGTTCAAGCTGGCCCGGGAATCTTTCTCCGGGGTTGCCGGGGCGCTGGTCAGCGGGGTGCTGATTGGTGGCTTCTATGCCCTCGGGCCGGTTTACGCCACGCTGGTGGGGCTGGATGTGGCGAAAACGTCCACCTTTATGGCCAGTGCCATTGTTGCCGCCATGTTGCTAGCCTGGCCGCTGGGCCGGGTGTGTGACCGCTTTGACCGTCGTCGCGTGATGTTCTGGGTGGCCCTGGCGGCTGCCAGTTCGGCGGGCGGCGTGGCGGTGCTGGGCGCCGGCAACCTGGCCTTGCTGACCCTGCTGGTGGGGCTGTTTACCGGGCTGTCTGCCACCCTGTACCCCATTGCTGTGGCCATTGCCAACGACCGTATGGACAGCAACCGTATCGTGGCCGCCAGTGCCACCCTGCTGCTGAGCTATGGCATTGGCAGCGTCATCGGGCCCATCGCCATGGCCGAGCTGATCAACCAGCTGGGGCCGTCGGGCCTGTTCTACGGCAATGCCGGTTTCCTGCTGGTCCTGGCTGTAATCACCAGCTACCGCATTACTCACACCGACGATGTGCCGGTCGAGGATCAGGAGCACTTTGTGCCCGCCATGCCGGAGGCTTCTCCGGTACTGGCCGAGCTGGATCCGCGGAACGAGGATTTCCACGAATCTCCGGAAGTGGAAGAGATGCAGGAAGAGTTGCGCCAGGCTGGCTGACGCAACTTGCTGAAACTTTCGGTTATCACCGATTATATTTTCACTTCGGTATCTGTATTTAAATCAACGATTAGCATACTATTGGTGAATATTCAGCAATAGTAAGTTTTCGTCAGTTCTTGCCCGGGCGTGGTTTGCCCCGGAGCAGATCAGCCTCAGGAGTAGATTGTCATGAGAGAACAGTTCCCCTTTGCCGTTGCCCGGGTTACCCGCCGCTGGCGTAAAATGCTTGATGAACGCCTGAAAGACCTCGGTGTTACCCAGGCCCGCTGGAGCACCATGTTCTACCTGCAGGAAGGCGGCGAAGGCCTGACCCAGCGCGAACTGGCGAGCCTCATGGCCATCGAGAACCCGACCCTGGTGCGCCTGCTCGACAGCCTGGAACAGCAGAACCTGATTGAGCGCCGCCCTTGCCCGAACGACCGCCGGGCCCGTCGCCTGCACCTGACCAAGGCGGGTGTGGACTTTATGGAAGAGCTGACACAGAGAGCCTCCGACCTTCGGGAGGAGATGCTTGAAGGGATTTCCGACAAGGATCTCGAGTGCACCCTGAAGGTGTTCCACAAGATCATGGAAAACGCTGAAAAGCAGAAGTAACCCTTGGCGGATAATTCGGTCGAGGGCCTGAAGGCTCGATACGGCGACCGCTGGCGCTGGCTGGCGGTCATCACGGTTGTGATGGGTACCATGGCCACGGTGCTCAGCGCCACAGTGGTCAACGTTGCCCTGCACGACATCATGATGGAGTTCGGAATCCGTCAGGGGCAGGTGCACTGGCTGGCGACCGGCTTTATCGCCGCCATGACCACCACCATGCTGGCTTCCACCTGGTTGCTGGACCGGTTCGGTGTGCGGCTCACCCTGGCCTGTGCTATGGCCATGTTTACCGTCATTTCAGTCATCGGCGGCTTTGCCGAAACTCCCGGCCAGCTGATCGCCGCGCGGGTGGGCCAGGGCGCGATGGCGGGCCTGATGCAGCCAATGGGCATGTTCCTGGTGTTCCGCATTTTTCCGCCTGAACAGCGTGGCCAGGCCATGGGTATCTATGGCATGGGTGTGATCCTGGCACCGGCCCTGGGCCCGGTACTGGGCGGTTTTCTGGTGGACCAGTTCAACTGGCGCTATGTGATGTACGCCCCGGCACCGGTGACCCTGCTGGGGGTGTGGATGGCCTGGCGTTTTCTGCCACTACCCCGCTCCCGGCCGGCCAATTATCCCTTCGATTTTCTCGGCCTGGCATTGCTGGGCAGCCTGATAGCGCTGACCCTGGACACCCTGACCCGCCTGCAGGAACTGACCGGCCAGGAAATCCGGGTGCTGGTTCAGGGCATGGTCGCGGTTGCCCTGCTGGCGGCCTTCCTGGTACGTGCCCGCACGGCCCGTTATCCTCTGATAAAACTGGACTTGCTGCGCCGTCCGGTATTCCTGTTTGCCACCCTGGGTGCCATGGCACTGGGCCTGGCGCTGTTTGGCTCTACTTACCTGATTCCGCTGTTTGTACAGACCACGCTCGGCTTCTCCGCAACCGAGGCTGGCCTGCTGATGTTGCCGGCTGGTATCGTTCTGGGAATGACCTTCCCGCTGGCCGGACGGCTGGCTGACCGGCGCAGTGCCCGTAGCCTGGTGTTGTTTGGTATTGTGGTGTTTGCCCTGTCGGCGGTGCTGTTTGCGGTCACCGGGCACCTGGTGGGCTTTGGCTGGCTGGCATTCTGGGCCATTCTGGGCCGCATCGGCATCGGCTTCATGCTACCGGCGCTGTCTACCGGGGCCATGAACCCCCTGCCGCCGGAGTTGATGGGGGCGGGTTCCAGTACCATCAACTTTGCCCGGCAACTGGGCGGCGCACTGGGTGTTAATATCGTGGCGCTGACCATCGAATTCGAGGCGCATCAGGGTGGGCTTCCTACCTTTTCCGCGTTCCAGTCGGCCTGGTGGCTGGTAGCAGTATTCGTAGCGGTAGCCGCCATCCCGGTCTGGAAGATGCGCAGCTGAGTTTTCATATAAATTTACCCACCGGAGGCCTTTCTGAATGGATGCTTTTCTCGCATCGACCCTTGCCGTAGCCATTGCCGAGATTGGTGACAAAACCCAGCTGTTGTCGCTGTTCCTGGTTGCCCGCTATGCCACCCGTACCCCGATCATCCTGGGCATCCTGATTGCTACGGTGCTTAACCATGCGCTGTCCGCGTGGATTGGCGCCTGGGTGGCGGCACAGATTCCGGCAGCCTGGCTACCCTGGATTCTTGCCGTGAGCTTTATTGCCATTGCCCTGTGGCTGCTGGTGCCGGATAAAGACGACAGCGACGACTCGAAGTTTCTGGGCATGGGGGCCTTCATGGCCACCACCATCATGTTCTTCCTGGCCGAAATCGGTGACAAAACCCAGATCGCCACGGTGGTACTGGCGGCAAGGTATACCGAGACATTCTGGGTTATTATCGGAACCACCGTTGGTATGCTGATTGCCAATGTACCGGTTATTCTGGCAGGTCGCTGGCTGATGGAACGCCTGCCCCTGGCCACCGCGCGGATCAGCGCCAGTATTCTGTTTGTGGCGCTGGCGGCGGTTACCATTTGGACAACCTTGATGAACTCCTGACGCCTTCGCCGGTCTTCTGGTGTGGCAGGATTTTGAACAGGAAACAAAGATGATGCAGTTGAAGTACCGTTTCTCGTGGCTGCTGGTGCTGTTGCTTGCCAGCCTTGGCATGCAGGCCAGTGCCCAGCCTGCGCCGGAACCCGGGCCCGGGGAGCAGGAAGATGCAATGGAAGAAATCGACCGGTCTCCGCGGGTGCCAACCTTTCCCCTGAACGGTGACCTGGCGGGGGAGCTGCAGGTATTCACCACCGCCTATGAAGACACCTTTGCCGGCATTGGTAACGAACTGGCGCTGGGCTACCTGGAACTGGTTAAAGCCAATCCCGGCGTGGATCCCTGGCTACCGGGAGACGGCTCGGTGATTACCCTGCCCCGTATGTATGTGCTGCCGGATGTGCCGCGCAAGGGCATCGTGATCAACCTGGCCGAATACCGTCTTTACTACTTTGCGGAAGATGGCGTGCAGGTGTATCCGGTCGGCGTGGGTACCGAGGAAAATCCCTCACCGCTGACCAACGCCGAAGTGACCATGCCGCTGGAGTCTCCGGCCTGGTATCCGCCGGCCAGTATCCGGGCCGAGTACGAAGCCTCCGGCGATTTCCTGCCCCGGATGATTCCCCCGGGCCCGGGTAATCCGCTGGGTTCCCATGCCCTGTTGTTGAGCGAGAAAGGCTACCTGATTCATGGCACCAACAAGCAGTTCGGTGTCGGCATGGCGGTCAGCCATGGCTGCTTTCGCATGTACAACGAGGATATCTCCCGCTTTGTCTACCAGGTGGAGAAAGGCACTCCGGTACGGGTGATCCGTGAATCGGTGAAGGTCGGCCTGTCGGGTGGCGAGGTCTGGCTGGAAGTGCACCGGCCCCGGGAAGATTACACCGCCGAGGATCGCGACAAGCTCTGGCAGCAGGTGTTCGAAAAAGTCGAAACCTTTGTTGAGGAACATCCGGACGTGCAGGTGCGGCGACAGTCTATCGAGATTGCCGTAGACCAGGCCGATGGTATTCCCACCATGATTGGCGAAAAGCTTACGCAGATGGCCGCTGAGAAGAGCGCCGAACCGCCACAAGAACAAAAAACCGAACCCGGACAGACGCTGTACTTCTGATAGCGTGGCGGGATCGAACAAGGCCCCTTCTCACCCTGTACCCGGGCTACACTCGCACCGGGATGAACGAAAAGGTGAAAAACACACCGTTTATTGTGGATGCACAGACCGGGTGCCGTGCTATGGTGAAAGCCATAGAAGCCGGAAAGGCCGGGCACTTTGTGCCGGCCTGGCCCTGGGCACCGCTGGGTTTCATTATCAGGCGCTTGCCGGAGGCCGTTCTGGCGCGCATGTTCTGACCATCCCGACCGGAGGGCATGATGCACGCACCGCCATTCCAGAGTCGATCCAGCCACCGGAGGGCAACCTTCTGGGGGCTGGTGTTCCTGGCCGGAGCCCTGCTGTTACTGGTCAGCCTGTCATGGCAGGTACTGGCCCAGCAGGAACGGCGCGGAACTGCCCTGGTGCTGACCGTGGAAGGTGCCATTGGCCCCGCCACCATGGATTACGTAACCCGGGGTCTTCGCCGGGCCGAGCAGGATAATGCCGGGCTGGTCATCCTGGAGCTGGACACCCCGGGTGGCCTGATGGACTCCATGCGGGAGATCATCAAGGCCATCCTTGCCTCCGACGTGCCCGTTGCCACCTACGTTTCGCCCCAGGGCGCCCGCGCAGCCAGCGCCGGCACCTATATCCTCTACGGCAGCCACATCGCGGCCATGGCGCCCGCCACCAACCTGGGCTCTGCCACGCCGGTACAGATGGGCGGCCTGCCCGGCTCTCCGGAACCAGAATCTCCTTCCCCTGCAGACGACGCACCTGAAGACGCCAGCGCTGAACCGGAAAAACGCCGTGGTGACACCGCTATGGAACGCAAGGTGCTGGAGGATGCCGTCAGCTATATCCGTGGCCTGGCCGAACGCCACGGCCGCAACGGTGACTGGGCGGAAGAGGCTGTGCGCGAGGCGGTAAACCTGGGGTCCAGTGAGGCGCTTGAGCTCAACGTGATCGATGTGGTGGCTCCGGACCTGGCAGGACTGTTGTCCGCCGTTGACGGTCGCACCGTGCAGATGGCCTCTGGCCCGCGTACCCTTGAAACTGCCGGGCTGCAACTGGTTCGGGCCGAGCCGGACTGGCGCACCCGCCTGTTGTCGGTGATCACCGATCCCAACGTGGCCTACTTCCTGATGGTCATCGGCTTCTACGGCATTATTTTTGAGCTGGCTAACCCGGGGGCCGTGGTGCCGGGCGTGATCGGCGCCATCAGCCTGGTGCTGGCACTGTTTGCCTTCCAGGTACTGTCGGTGAATTACGCCGGCCTGGCGCTGATTATGCTGGGGTTGGCATTTATTGTGGGGGAAGCCTTTGTGCCCAGCTTCGGGATACTGGGTATTGGCGGCATTGTCGCCTTTGTGACCGGTTCGGTGATCCTGATGGATGGCAGCCACCGGCAGATTTCCCTGCCCACCATTGGAGGAACAGCGGTGGTGGCTGGCGGCTTTATGCTGTGGACAGTCACCCGCTTTATCGGCCTGCGGCGCCGGCACCCGGTCAGCGGCAGCGAGCAGATTGTCCATGAACATGGCCTGGCGCTGGACGATTTCAAGCCGGAGCATGACCAGTTCCTTGGCCATGTGCGGGTCAGTGGCGAGCGCTGGAATGCCCGCAGCGATTCGGCCATTACGGACGGCATGGAAGTCACGGTAACCGGCATCGACGGGCTGACCCTGCAGGTAGAGCCCGGGTCTGACGCAAGGTAGAACAATCACAGGCAATACAAGGAGGCCGTATGAATCTGGGTGATTTCATTCCCTATCTCGCACCCACCGTGGTGCTGTTGCTGATCCTCGGGTCAGCGATCAAGATCCTGCCCGAATACGAGCGTGGCGTGGTGTTCTTCCTGGGGCGCTTCCAGGGCGTAAAAGGGCCTGGCCTGATTATCGTGATTCCCGGTATCCAGCAGATCGTTCGGGTAGACCTGCGGGTGATCACGCTGGATGTGCCCAGCCAGGATGTGATCTCCAAGGATAACGTGACCGTGCGGGTAAACGCCGTGCTGTATTTCCGGGTAGTGGATCCGGAAAAGGCGATTATCCGGGTGGAAGACTATGGCGCGGCGACCAGCCAGCTGGCCCAGACCACTCTGCGTTCGGTGCTGGGTAAACACGACCTGGACGAGATGTTGTCAGAGCGTGACAAGCTGAATGCGGATATCCAGGAGATCATCGATGCCCAGACCGAGGAATGGGGTATCAAGGTGGCCAACGTGGAAATCAAGCACGTAGACCTGAACGAATCGATGATACGCGCCATCGCCCGGCAGGCCGAGGCTGAGCGGGAGCGGCGGGCCAAGGTTATCCACGCCGAAGGTGAATTGCAGGCTTCAAAGAAACTGGTGGAGGCGGCAGAAGTGATGTCGGCCAACTCGGGGGCCATGCAGCTGCGGTACTTGCAAACGCTGGCGGATATGAGCAATAACAACTCGTCCACCATCGTGTTCCCGCTGCCGATGGATATGATCAAGAATTTTCTGGACAATCAGTCCGGAAACAAGGCATCTGGCAAGCTGGATCAGTAACTCCCCGGCTTTTCAAACGCCCACAAAAAAGGCCGGTTGAACCGGCCTTTTTCTGCTTTGCGTCAGCCTTACTTCTGGCTGGCACGCTCCAGCATGCGCTTGGCGCGCTCGTTCGCTTCGTCAGCGGACTTCTGAGCAGCGCGGGCAGCAGCCAGGGCTTCTTCAGCAGTCTGCTGAGCAGTGCGAGCATCGCTTGCAGCGCTGTTAGCAGTGTTCAGAGCGTTGTTAGCAGTCTGCTCAGCGGAGCTTGCAGTTGCATTGGCTTCGTCGATAGCAGCCTGGTCAGTGGTGGCACAACCTGCAGTCAGAGCAGTGGCCAGTGCAAACCCAGCGATCGTCAGTTTACGCATGGTAAATCCCCTTATTGGTCGTTTTATTTCCTGTGATCCAGAAGTCAGTATAGACGACTTCCTGTCAGCTATGCCCGATAGGCAGTGACTACCGGAGTCGTTAAACAGTGTAAAACACTATGAAGCAAAATGTTAACTGAGGATAGGTAAAAATTCTTAGCTTATGACAACAACTTAATCGGCGTGTCATGAACGTACCGGGGTCAGGGCATGATCCGGATGGGGGTGCCGTCGTTAACCAGGGCCCAGATCTCATCCATCTCTTCATTGGTCACGGCAATGCAGCCCTCTGTCCAGTCCAGCCCCACATAGGCAAAGGCCATGTCGCCGACATCGTTGGGCAGGCCGTGAATCATGATGCTGCCACCCGGGTCGAGCCCCCAGGCCTGTGCCAGCTCCCGGTCTTTCGGGCTCGGATAGGAAATATGGATGGATTTGTAGAAATCGCTCTCCGGGTTGCGCCAGTCAAGGGTGTAGTCGCCTTCCGGGGTGCGGGAGTCGCCTTCATAAAGCTTGTGGCCGACCGGGTTGTCGCCCAGGGAAATCCGGTAACTGCGCACCTTGCGGTCTCCACTGAGCAGGTGCAGGCGGCGCTCGCCTTTATTCACTACCACCTGGGTAATTTCGAAGTGGTCAGCCAGCCCGGGTTCCGGGATAGCCGGAGCCATCCGGGTGTCGGCCCGGGCTAACAGCTCGGTAGCCCCGGCAAAGGGGGTAAGGAGTGCTACAAAAACGATCAGAAAAGCTCGAAAAATCATGGCGCCGGCGATGGATATCCAATGGTTAAACTTTGTTCATGCAGTTTATAACACAGCCGGCAGGCGGATTGATAAGGGGTTTTGTTACATTTTATGTTGCGTCCATCTTCAGGCCCACCTTGGTTACCCGGTCTGCCTCGGTGGCACGGGCTACCAGGGTGACCGGGCCCAGAATGACCTTGTCGCCCACTACCGGGTGGCCCTTGGTGCGCTTGGCAAAGCATTCTGCGAGCGAAAGATCCGGTGGCAATTCATCGAATTCGATGCCGTACACCTGCTCTACATCCCCCAGCAAGGCGTCGCCATTGAGCACGAAGTCACCGAAGAAGGCACGCTCGGCCAGGTGCTTCGGTGCCTGCCGGCCACTCAGGGCCTTGCCAAGTTCCGGAAGTACCGCAGGTGTGGCGAACATGGCGACGACGTCTCCGGTCGAGACTTCCAGGTCCTTGGTGGGCTGCAGGCACTGGCGATTCCGGAAGACCCCGGCAACGGCGGTGTTGTCCGGAAGCCGCAGCTGCCCGAGCCGTTTCGGTGATTCCCAGTTCTGGCCCCGGAGCGGGAACAGCATCAGCTCGTGGTCGCCCGCCGCGGGGGCATCCAGGGGCAGGCGCCGGTAAGGGTCTTCGCCGGCTGGAACTTCCAGCTTCAGTTTGCGGGCCAGCGGCGCCATGGTTGTGCCCTGTACCACAAGCGACACAAGCACGATGAAGAACGCGGCATGGAACACCAGCTGGGCATCCGGCAGACCGGCGATGATCGGGAACAGGGCCAGGACAATTGGTACCGCGCCCCGCAGGCCCACCCAGCTGATAAAGCCCAGTTCCCGGCGGTTGAAGCCGAAGGGCCAGAGCGTCAGCAGAACCGTCAGCGGGCGAATCACGAAGATCAGTGTAAAGGCCAGAATCAGGCCGCCCCCAGCCAGGGGTACCAGGTCAGACGGGTTCACCAGCAGCCCCAGCATCAGGAACAGACACAGCTGGGCCAGCCAGGCCAGGCCATCGTGTACCTGCAGGATCATGGGCATCATTCGCACGTGGCGATTACCGATCACCACGCCACTCAGATATATGGCGAGAAAACCGCTACCGCCAATGGCGTTGGTGGCAGAAAACACGGCGATGCCGGCTGCGGCCACTAACAGGGGGTAAAGAGCGGGCGTCAGGCGCATCCGGTTGGTCAGGGCGACGATGGCAAAGCCACCCAGAATGCCCGCCGGCGCGCCGATACCGAATTGCTGGACCAGCATCAGCAGGCCAGAGGCAAAGGCGCCGTCCTGGTGCTGGCTGATCAGGGTAACCAGCATCAGGGTCAGGAAAATAGCCATCGGGTCGTTGCTGCCCGATTCGATTTCCAGGGTGGCGCTGACCCGTTCGTTAAGGTGCAGTCCCCGGCCCTGAAGCAGGGAGAAAACCGCAGCGGCATCGGTGGAGGAGATAATGGCACCGATCAGCAAGGCGATCAGCCAGTGCAGGTCAAACACCCACCAGGCAACGATTGCCGCTCCGCCCGCCGTCAGGGCGACACCCACGGTGGCCAGCATCATGGCGGGTTTCAGGCCAACCCGGAAGGTATCCACGCGGGTACGCATACCGCCGTCGAGCAGGATAACGCCCAGAGCCAGGTTGGCGATCAGGAAAGCGAGTTCCACATTATCGAACTCGATACCCCCGGGCCCGTCCTCGCCCATCAGCATGCCCACCACCAGAAAGACCAGCAGCACAGGCATGCCAACGCGGCTGGAAAGGGGGCTGAGCACGATGCTGAAAACCAGCATCAGGGCGCCAATCAGGGTGAAGGTGGGATCCATCAGACTCCAACTAAAGGGGCTTGCCCGGCCATGGCGGCGGGCTTATATTGCTTGAACAGCCATTATGCCGGCGGGCGTAGCTCAATGGTAGAGCTTCAGGTTCCCAACCTGGTGACGTGGGTTCGATTCCCATCGCCCGCTCCAGTCCGGCAATTTCCCCTCAGTGCAGCTTCAGTCTCGGGTGCATGGCCCGGCTGATCTTATCCATCAGCCAGATAACGCCTGTGCGCACAAACCCGTGCAGGGCTACCTGGTGCATCCGGTACAGGGACACGTAAAACAGCCTGGCCACCTTGCCCTCAATGTACATGCTGCGGCCGGACAGGTTGCCCATCAGGTTGCCAACGGTGGTGTATTTGCTGAAGTTGATCAGTGAGCCGTGGTCGTTATAGACAAAGGGTACCGCTTCCTTGCCTTCAAGCCGGTTACACAGGGTTTCGAACAGGGTATCTGCCTGCTGGTGGGCGGCCTGGGCCCGTGGAGGTACCGGTCGGTCAGAATCCGGTTGCGGGCAGGCTGCGCAATCACCGAAGGCGAAGATGTGGTCGTCCCGGGTGGTTTTCAGGGTCTGTTCTACCATCAGCTGGTTGCCGCGATTGGCCTCCAGCCCGTCCAGGTCGGCCAGAAAACCCGGAGCCTTGATACCGGCGGCCCAGATGGTCATCTCGGACGGCAGTTCAGTGCCGTCTTTCATCACCAGGCTGTTCTCCCGTACTTCGCTGACCGGCTGGCCGGTCAATACCTGCACTTTCTGGCGCTGCAGTTCCCGGGTTGCGGCGGCAGACAGCCGGCCAGGCAGCGCCGGCAGAATGCGGTCGGCCGCTTCGATCACACTGATGGAAACGTCTGACGACTTCAGGTGGTTCATGCCATATACCGGCAGTTCCCGGGAGGCCAGCCGCAGCTCCGCGGCCAGTTCCACACCCGTGGCGCCGGCCCCGATGATGCTGATGTTCAGGCTGTGGGGCTTGCCCTGCAGGGCTTCATGATTCTTGCGCAGGAAGGCATTGAGCATCAGATTATGGAACCGCCGTGCCTGGCGCAGGCTGTCCAGGAACAGACAGTGCTCCTGGGCACCCGGAGTGCCGAAATCGTTCGCGGTGCTGCCTACCGCAATCACCAGGGTGTCGTACGGGATGCGGCGTTCCGGCACCACTTCATTGCCTTCGTCATCGTGGAAGGCGGCAATGACAATTTCCTTCGCTGAGCGGTCGAGCCCGCTCATCCGGCCAAGCTGGAATTCGTAATGGTGCTTGCGGGCGTGGGCGCGGTAGTTGATTTCGTTGGCGCTGGCGTCGAGGGAACCGGACGCGACCTCGTGCAGCAGGGGTTTCCAGACGTGGGTCAGGCCGGCATCGACCAGGGAAATGCGGGCTTTGTGTTTCTTGCCCAGTTTGTTGCCCAGCCGGGTGACCAGTTCCAGGCCGCCGGCGCCACCGCCGACAACTACGATGTGGTGCAGGTTTTCCATAACGATCGCCTTGAAGTGAAGAGAGCCAAGCGCTCTTTCGGCGAAAAACGCTTGGCTGTCCTCACTGACTTTGTCCAGTCCCTGACTGGAGGCGGCTAATACTAACGTCGTAGTTCCGGCATGACAATTCAACGAAAGTGGCTTTTTGCTGCCTCGTTGGGCCTGGTCGCGATTGATTAATCCGATGCCATGCGGCACTTTAGGGTAAACGCCCACAGAGGCTTGGACCCTAACCCTGCTAACAGGAGAACCACTGTGAAACTGGAAGTCAAAGGCATTGCGGACGGCCAGCCGATTCCCGAAAAGTTCGCGTTTGGTGTATTCAGTGAACAGGACCACATGAGTTTTGGCCCCAACCGGAACCCGGAACTGGTGTGGGAAGGCGCGCCGGAGGGCACCAAAAGCTTTGTGGTAGTGATGTTTGACCCGGATGTGCCCAGCGTGGCCGACGATGTGAACCAGGAAGGCAAGACCGTAGCGGCCGACCTGCCCCGGGTAGACTTCTTCCACTGGCTGCTGGTGGACATCCCGGCCAGCGTTGCTCGCATCCCGGAAGGTGAGGACAGTGACGGCGTCAGCCCCAAGGGCAAGGATCACGGCCCCGGCCCGATCGGGGTGCGCGGTGTGAATAACTACACCCAGTTCCTGGCCGGCAATCCGGACATGGCCGGTACCTACGCCGGTTACGACGGCCCCTGCCCGCCCTGGAACGATGAAATCATCCACCATTACCACTACGAAGTGCATGCGCTGGATGTGGAAACGCTGGGCCTGGATGGCGAATTTGACGGCAACGACGTGCGCCAGGCCATGGCCGGGCATGTGCTGGCCAGCGCCCGGGTAACCGGTACCTATACCCTCAATCCGGATCTGCGCTGAGCGGGTTCTGACGGTGCGGGGCTGCAGCGGCTCCGCGCCTGCCTTCATCTAACTGTCTCGTGGTTGTCACCTGCGTGTCACCCGGCCTTGTCAGAGTTTTTCCTGCACTCTGACGGCTGGCCTGACAATGCAGGAGGCACCATGGGCAATTATCGCAGCGTCTTCATCTCGGATGTCCATCTTGGCACAGCGGATTGCCAGGCCGGGCAACTGCTGGATTTCCTCAATACCATCCGGTGCGACACCCTGTACCTGGTAGGCGACATCGTCGACCTGATTGCCATGCAGCGCCGGGCCCACTTTCCGGAAAGCCATCGGCAGGTTGTTCACAAACTGTTGGAGTTGGCCGCCACCGGCACCCGCGTTGTCTATGTGCCGGGTAACCATGATGAATTCTTCCGCCGCTTCTGTGGCCAGACCCTCTCCGGTGTGGAGCTTCTCTACAAGGCCGTGCATACCACCGCGGATGGCCGCCGTTTTTTGGTATGCCACGGTGACCAGTTCGACCAGGTAGTGCGCTGCAGCCCCCTGATGTTGCTGGTGGGTGACCATGCCCACGGCCTGCTGCTGCGGTTGAACCGCTGGTTCAATGCCCTGCGCCGTTTGCAGGGCAAACCCTACTGGTCGCTGGCGGCCTGGATCAAAAGCCGCATAGGTAAGGCCAGAACCTTTATTCGCCGGTTTGAACTGGCAGCGCTGACAGCCGCCGAGAAGGGCGATTTCGATGGTTTTATTTGCGGACATATTCACTCTGCCGGCTTCTTGCGTGGCGAGGACGGTCTATACTGCAATGATGGTGACTGGGTTGAGCACTGCTCGGCCCTGGTGGAAACAACCGATGGCGAACTGCAGTTGCTGCAGTGGTCTGGTCAGCCGGTGATTGTCATGACCGAGCGGGATGCGCCGGCGGTGGCGGGCCCGGAAGGGGATCGCCCGGTGGTGGACGTGCTGACGCCGTCGTTCATCGAACAGGTTAATCGCATTGCCGGTTGATGGGGCTGATGTTTGGAGGCCTAAATAATTTGGTTTCGGCGCTTTAGCTTTGGGTGACCGGTCATTCGGGGTTTTACGGTAAGTTGTCAAAGTAATTCATAAAAAACATTAAGTTAAAAGAGTTTTTCAAGAGGCTATTGGTACCTTGCAGCGCCAGGGAGGGCGGTAGCCAGAGAGGGCCGACTTGAAATATATTTTGTGGTCTATATAATTCAGACCTAACTTTCGAAGCGAATTGATCACGTTATGACATCAGAAGGATCGAATACCACCGCCATCACCTTGCGCAAACCTACCAAGGATGATGGCTTCAGGCTCCACCAGCTGGTTGCGGAATGTCCGCCGCTGGACCCCAACTCGATTTACTGCAACCTGTTGCAGTGCAGCCACTTTGCCGAGACCGGCGTGGCGGCGGAGAAGGACGGCGATCTGGTCGGCTTTATCTCCGGATACATCCCTCCCCAACAGCCCGAGACCGTGTTTGTCTGGCAGGTGGCGGTACACGAAAAAGGTCGTGGCCAGGGCCTCGCCAAGCGGATGCTTAAGGAAATCGTAGGTCGGGACGCGTGCAAGAACGTCACGCACCTGGAAACCACGATTACCGAAGACAACGAGGCTTCCTGGGCGCTGTTCCGCTCATTTGCCCGTGATCTGGGAGCCGAGCTCACCTATCACGAGCACTTCGAGAAAGAGACCCACTTTGGCGGCAAGCACGATTCTGAGTTCCTGCTGCGCATCGGGCCTTTCACGAAGCCTGTCTGAGAGCCCTGATTCACAACATGTGAATCGCTGACTGCGAATCTGAACAGCCGGCAGGCCACCCGAGGTGGGCCTGCCAGATGGCTGACATCAACGCACGGCGGGCCTGTTGCGACCGACACGTTTTACCAGCAGGCCACCGCGCATTTACCTCGAACCTGACATGCTAAGAGGCAAGACAATGGAAATTTTTAAGTCTACTGAATCCGAAGTTCGTGTTTATTCCCGTGCCTTTCCGGTGATTTTCAACCGTGCCAAGAACGCGCACCTGTACACCGAAGACGGCAAACAGTACCTGGACTTCCTGGCCGGTGCCGGTTCCCTGAACTACGGCCACAACAACGATGTCCTGAAGAAAGCACTGCTCGAGTACATCGAGGCAGACGGTGTGAGCCAGGGCCTGGACCTGTTCACCACCGCCAAGCACGACTTCATGGAATCGTACAAGAAGTACATCCTTGATCCCCGTGGCCTGAACTACAAGATGCAGTTCACCGGCCCCACCGGTACCAACTGTGTGGAAGCGGCCATGAAGCTGGCCCGGAAGGTGAAAGGCCGTACCAACATCATTTCTTTCACTAACGGTTTCCACGGCGTAACGGCCGGTGCCGTTGCCGCCACCGGTAACGAGCATCACCGTGGTGGTGTAGGCGTGCCCCTGGGCCACGTGGACTTCATGTTCTACGACGGCTACCTGGGTGAAGACGTAGACACCCTGGACATCATGGACAAGGTGCTGTCTGACAGCTCCTCCGGTGTTGAAAAGCCGGCGGCGGCTATCGTTGAGGCCGTTCAGGGTGAAGGCGGTCTGAATGCGGCCCGCGCTGAATGGCTGAAAGGCTTGTCCGAGCTGTGCAAGAAGCACGACATCCTGCTGATTGTGGATGACATCCAGGCGGGTAACGGCCGGACCGGCGAGTTCTTCAGCTTTGAATTTGCTGGCATCAAGCCGGACATCGTGACGGTATCCAAGTCCTTGAGCGGCTACGGCCTGCCGATGGCGCTGGTGCTGTTCAAGCCGGAGCTGGACGTGTGGGAATCCGGTGAGCACAACGGTACTTTCCGTGGTAACAACATGGCGTTCGTAACGGCCCGCGCTGCCGTTGAAACCTACTGGAAAGACGATGCCTTCGCCAACGAAGTGAAGGCCAAGACCAAGGTGCTGGGCGATGCCCTGCAGGCGATCTGCGACAAGTACCCGGGTGAGTTCTCGATAAAAGGCCGTGGCCTGATGCGTGGTATCGAAGCCAAGCATGCAGACGTAACCGGTCCGATCACCAAGCGCTGCTTCGAGAAGGGCCTGATCATCGAGACCAGTGGTCCGAACGATGAAGTGATCAAGTGCCTGATGCCGCTGACCACCAGCGAAGATGACCTGCGTCTGGGCGCGAAACTGCTGGCCGAGTCTGTTGACGAGATCATGCAGGAAGGTGTGAACGAGGCGTCGTAAGACGCCCGTTTCCCCCACCTTTCCAAAACGCAGATTACGAAGGCAAGGATATGACTACGGCACAGCACACCGTCGAGAAGATTGGCGGTACATCAATGAGTAATTACGAGGCCGTGCGCGACAATATCATTATTGGCAAGCGCAATAAGAGCGACCTCTACCAGCGGATTTTCGTGGTTTCAGCCTATGGCGGCGTAACCAACGAACTGCTGGAACACAAGAAAACCGGCGAGCCGGGCGTTTACGCCCTGTTTGCCGATGCCGAATCGGACTGGGCCTGGGGTGACGACCTCACCAAGCTGATCCAGTTGCTGACCGACATCAACGGTGAGCTGTTCAGAGACCCGATGCTCAAGCAGCAGGCGGACCAGTTCATCACCGACCGTATCGAAGGTGTTCGGGGCTGCCTGATCGACTTGCAGCGTCTGTGTTCCTACGGTCAGTTCCAGCTTGAAGAGCATCTGCTGACTGTCCGGGAAATGCTGGCGGGTATCGGCGAAGCGCACAGTGCGTTCAACACCACCCTGAAGCTGCAGCAGGAGGGCATTAATGCCCGCTTTGTCGACCTGACCGGTTGGCGTGATGCCGAGCTGCTGCCGCTGGACGAAAAGCTGAAGCAGGCGTTCGACAGCATCGACCTGAGCCGTGAACTGCCGATTGTGACCGGCTACGCCCAGTGCAAGGAAGGTCTGATGCGCACCTTCGATCGTGGCTACAGCGAGATGACGTTCAGCAGGGTGGCTGTGATGACCAACGCTCGCGAAGCCATCATCCACAAGGAATATCACCTGAGCTCCGCCGACCCGAAAGTGGTGGGTGAAGACAAGGTAGTTCCCCTGGGTCGTACCAACTACGACGTGGCGGATCAGCTGGCCAACCTGGGTATGGAAGCCATCCACCCCCGGGCCGGTAAGGGCTTGCGCCAGAACGAGATTCCATTGCGGGTGATGAACACCTTCGAGCCGGAGCATACCGGCACCCTGATTACCGGTGATTACATCAGCGAGAAACCGCAGGTTGAAATCATTGCCGGCGCCAAGGGTGTGTTTGCCATCGAAGTGTTCGACCAGGACATGCAGGGCGAGCCCGGCTCGGATCGCAAGATCCTGGACGTGCTGACCCGCTTCAAGGTGCGCTTCATGTCGAAGGACACCAACGCCAACACCATCACCCACTATGTGGGCACCACGCTCAAGCATGTGAAGCGAGTGGTCAAGGCGCTGGAAGAAGAGTTTCCGAATGCCGAAGTCAGCACCCGCAAGGTGGCCCTGGTGTCAGCCTGTGGCAGTGATATGAAGGTGCCCGGCATCCTGGCCCGCTCTGTGAAGGCGCTGGCAGACAAGGAAATCAGCGTGCTGGCCATTCACCAGTGCATGCGCCAGGTGGATATCCAGTTCGTGATTGACGAAGACCATTACAACCAGGCGATTGTGGCCCTGCACGGGGCGCTCATCGAGCCCCACAACCACGAATACGCTATCGTGGCGGCAACCACCGCCTGAAGAATTGCCCGCAAGCGGAACCGGTCGCTTCGCTTGCGGGTGATGGAGGACGTCTTGCCTCCTGATCGGGCGCCCGGTCGGCCGTCTCGCCTCTGGCGAGTTATTATGGCCGGGCGTGGCCGATCACCTTTCCTTCCCCTGTTTTCTTTCCCTTCAGCCGCCGTGCAACAGCCAGAACCAGGCGCCGACCGTCAGTTGGCAGAGCAATACCACCACCGTCAGCAGCAGTCGCAATTTCAGGTACCAGGCCGGCCAGTACTGGCGCATCCAGCGCGCATCCACCAAATACAGTAAGGCGAAGGCCACGGTGTAGAGCAGGATTTTCTGGGGTGTGGGCAACAGTAGTCCCAGCCCGGCGCCCACAAAGAAGACCTGGCTTAGCAACATGGTTACCAGTGGCGATTGCGGGTAGGAGCGGTTCTCCAGCTGCAACGCCATGGTCCAGTAAATGCCTCCCATAAAGGCAAGTATCCCGTCGCTGTAAAGATAGAACCAACCGAGAATAGCGACACTGTTGGCGGGCAGGGCAAACAGGCCGACAACCCCTGCGATAAACGGAACCAGGCCGGCAATGCCGACCAGAATGGCAAGGCGGGCAACGGCGATCACGACCGCTGCCTCTGAACCTGTATCCGCATGGGCTGGATATCGGCCGGGGCCATGCCCACCATCTCGTGGTAGGCCGACGGGTGCACTACCTGGGTTTCCTGAATACTCAGGTCGCTCAGGGTATCCTGGATCTGCCAGGCGCTGCGGAACAGGCGGGTTTTGCCGGAGGCGTCCGACAGCAGTTTCATCTCATCACCCCGATGCAGCCTGGCCATGTACTGCTGGCCTTCGAGGGAAATGATCTCCAGTAGCCGGATGGCGGGCTGACCGGTCTGTTTCAGTTCATTGAGGGTTATTCGCACGGTATAGCTCCCTGAATTGCGATACAGGGAGATTTACGCTTGCCATGCCCGTCGGGATCATCGGGCCAGTTCGAGACATTCCCGATGGGCCGGGCAGGTGACCAGGTGATCGTTCACCATACCGGTAGCCTGCATAAAGGCGTACACGATGGTTGGGCCGACAAAATTGAAACCGGCTTTTTTCAGGGCCCGGGACATGGCCTCGGATTCTGCGGTGGTGGCCGGTACCTGTTCGATGGTTTGCCAGTGGTTTTGCCGGGGTTGGTGCTCCACGAACTGCCAGAGAAAATCGGCAAAGCCGATGCCTTGCTCCTTCAGCGCCAGGTAGCTGCGGGCATTGCGGATAATGGACTGCACTTTCAGGCGGTTGCGGATAATACCGGGGTTCTCCAGCAGCCGGGCCTGGTCCTGCTCGGTGAAGCGCACGATCTGTTCCGGATCAAAGCCGGCGAAGGCGGCGCGGTAGCTTTCCTGCTTGCGCAGAATGGTGATCCAGCTCAGGCCGGCCTGTTGGCCGTCCAGGCACAGCTTTTCGAACAGCGCCTGGTCATCATATTCCGGGCGACCCCAGACGGTGTCGTGGTAGTGCACATAGAGCGGGTCGGTTCCGCACCAGGGACAGCGTTCGCGGGTTGTGCTCATTGGGCCTCCGGGTCAGCGCCTGGCGCGGATTATGCGTTGGAACAGGGGTTCCCAACTGGTGTCTGTTGGCCGCGCCGGGGTCAGTGCAAAGTCGTCCGCCGGCGGCTCCAGCAGGGTGATGTCCGGCCACAGCGTGCGGTTGCCATCGGTGGGCGCCTGGTGCACCAGAGTAATCACAAAGCCTTCGGCATAGAAACAGCTGGCCTGCCAGAGGCCATCAGGCTGGTCGCCGTAGAGTTCGAAGTTCTTGCGTACTTCCAGGGTTTGCAGGTTGCCGGCAATGCCCCGCCCTGTGGCTTTCAGCCAGGCTTCCTTGAGAGTCCAGACCTGCAGGAAAGAAAAAGGATCATCGGCCCGGAACAGCCACTCCTGCTCCACCGGCGAAAACCAGCGCCTGGCCACGCCGGTCCAGTCCGGCTTGCGCTGGCCCGGTTCAATATCAATGCCCAGTGGCCGGCCAGCCGTGGCCACGGCCGCCAGCTCCCGGCTGTGGCTGAGGCTGAGGCACCAGTGCGGGGGAGAAACGGTCGCCACCGGGCGTCCGTCCACGGGCTGGCAGTGCTCGGGAGCCGTGCCGCTGGCCTGGCTGATACCCTGCCGCATCAGCCAGCGGCTGGCCAGGAATTCCCGCCTGCGGACACCCTCTAGCCGGGCCATGGTGTCGGCCTCAAAGCGGGTCATCCACTCCGGCGGTGCGGGCAGGTCCCGCTGGATCTGGTGACACAGCCAGATCTGGGGCCGGTCAGGGCTGCAGGCGTTGGATGGTCCAGCCATCACCCTCTCTCACGTATTCGAAGCGATCGTGCAGTCGGCTTGGCCGCCCCTGCCAGAATTCAATCCGCTCCGGAACCACACGGTAACCGCCCCAGAAACTGGGCAGGGGAATTTCGCCGGAGCTGAACTTGCGTTTCATCTCCGCCACTTTCTGTTCCAGCAGGCCCCGGGAAGTAATCGCCTTGCTCTGCTCCGATACCCAGGCGCCAATCTGGCTGCCCCGGGGCCGGGAGGCGAAGTATTTCAGGGATTCCGACTTGCTGACCTTTTCCACCGGCCCCTGAACACGTACCTGACGGTTCAGGCCGATCCAGGGAAACAGCAGCGCTGCCTTGGGGTTCTGCTCCAGTTCCATCGCCTTGCGGCTGCCGTAATTGGTGTAGAACACAAAGCCCCGGTTATCGAAGTATTTTAGCAGCACGGTGCGCAGGTCCGGCATCTGGTCGGTACCGGCGGTGGCCAGCGACATGGCGTTGGGCTCAAGAATGCCTGCGGTGCGGGCATCTTCAAACCAGGCCTGGAACTGCAAAACCGGGTCGTCGCTCAGGTGTTCGCGATCCAGCCCTTCACTTTCAAAATCCCGACGCATATCGCCGATGTCCATACTGCTCTCTCCGTTGGGTTGCACAGGGAGTGTTACGTCTTGCGAGGATATCGGGTTCAGTGCCGGCTGTCAGGTCTGGCTGACAAAGACTGGCGCCCGGCGGTATGCTTGAAGGAGTATCCGGAATTTCAGTGCTGTTTCAGAGGGAGTGGTCTGTGGCCGAGCAAAAGGCAGAACGTCATCTGGCGCGAAATAGTGCCATCGTGCTGGCGGTATTGGTGGGGTTGTACGCACTGGCGGGGTTCCTGTTGCTGCCCTGGTGGCTGGAAAAAGCCCTGCCCGAACAGCTGGAACAGCGTATGGGCTGGCAGGCGCAGGTGGAAAGCATTCGGGTTAATCCGTTTGCCCTGAGCATGGAAGCCGAAGGCTTTGCCGCCCGTGACCAGGCAGACGAACCGGTCACGGCCTTTGAAAAACTGCGTGTGGATGTGAGTTTCCTCCAGCTGGTGCGGGGCATTATCGGCTTCGAGGAAATCCGCCTGACCGAACCGGATATCCGCCTGGATCTGCTGGAAGACTACTCGGTGAACTACGCCCGGGACTGGCAAAACGCCAACCCGCCCGCCAGCGAACCTGAGCCGGTTCAGGAGCCGCCAGCGCCTTCAGAACCACCCAGGCTGTTTTTCCGGCAGATCGCCATTGAAGGTGGCCAGCTGCTGTTCCGGGATTTCTCCCAGCCGGAAGCGGCCGAATTCCTCATCGAACCGCTGGATCTTGCCCTGAACGACCTGGCCACCTGGCAGAGGGAAGGGTCTGACAGCCAGTACTCTGTCACCGCCGCTATCGGGGACCAGCACATCGACTGGCAGGGCGACCTGAGCGTAACGCCGCTGTATTCCGAAGGCCGGTTGCGTATTGCCGATGTTCGCCACGACACCCTGGCCCACTTCCTGGCTCCCTATTTGCCCTGGCAACTGAGGGATGGCGCCGTCACCGTGGAATCCCGCTACCAGCTGGCCGGTGGTGACCAGTTTGAACTGATTACCTCCGGTGGCACGTTGTCGATCCGTGACCTGGCCCTGGCCCTGAACGAAGGTGACGACGAGCCTGCCCTCACAACCCGGGCCCTGACCGTGAATGATATTGGCTTTGATCTCACCGCCCGGGAAGCTTCTGTGGGCATGGTGACCATCGAGGCACCGTTCGTGGCCGCCAGCCGTGATGCCGAAGGTATGGTCGACTGGGTAACCTCGCTGCCGGCCGGTGAGCAAGCGGCGGAGGCCGCCGGGGAAGAACCCGCAAGCTCCGCTCCGGCTTTCCGCTGGTCTGTTGAGGGTGTGGAACTGACCGAAGGTGGCGTCCGATGGCGTGACCGGGTTCCGGAAACCCCGGCGGAACTGGCCCTGACCGACCTGACCGTCACTCTGGGCGGGCTGTCACAGCGGATGGATGAGCCTGTGCCCTACAGCCTGTCGGCGGGACTGGCCAGCGGTGGCAGCCTGCGTGCAGACGGCCAGGTGACACCCGCACCGTTCAATTTTGAAGGTGCCCTGGCCGGCACAGACATCGCGCTGGCGGCGGTAGAACCCTATCTGCAGTTGGGCGCCAACCTGGCGGTAAACGAAGGCCGTCTGGGTTTTGACGGCAACCTGGACCTGGACAGCCAGGATGACCCCATGACCGGTACCTTCAGTGGTACCGCACAAATTGCCAACCTGGACCTGCGGCTGGCAGACCAGGACGGGCAACTGGTGTCCTGGCAGTTGCTGCGACTGGCGCCGGTGGAATTCAACGTTAACCCGGCCCGGCTGGAAATCGGCACAGTAACCCTGGCACAACCGGCCTTTAACCTGGTGCGGGATATCGGCGGTGCCCATAACGTGGAGCGCATTGTCAAAACCGGCACCGATGCCGGCACGGAACAAGCCGATGCGGCGCAAGATGACAGCGCAGCCGAACAATCCGGCGAGCCAGGGTTTATCTTCCGCATTGGCGAACTGCTGGTGGAAGAAGGCTCCGTAGCCTATACCGACCGCACCATGGAGCCGGTGTTTAACACCACGTTCGATACCCTGAGCGGCAGCGTAACCGGCATCAGCAACGTGCCACCCCAGCAGGGCTCGGTGAACTTACAGGGGCGGCTGGCGGGCGTAGCGCCGGTCACCTTCAAAGGCACCCTGGGCGCCCTGGGTACGGAAGATCCCAGTGAGCTGCAACTGAATATGGACGACCTGGCCCTGCCGGTGCTGTCTCCCTACTTTGGCCGCTTTCTGGGCTACGGCGTGGACAGCGGCAAACTGAAACTGGACCTGGACTACGAATTCACCGGAACCCGGCTGAAAGCTTCGAACCAGGTGGTGCTGGACCGAATGGAACTGGGCCAGGCGGTGGCCAGTGAGGAGGCGGTCAACGCCCCGGTAAAGCTCGGGCTCGCCCTGCTGACCGATCGCCAGGGCGTGATTGAAGTGGACCTGCCCATCGAGGGTGACCTGTCGGACCCGCAATTCAGCGTGGGCCAGATTGTCATGCGGGCCTTTGTGAACCTCTTGGTGAAAGCGGCGGCTTCACCGTTCAGCATGCTCGGCTCCCTGGCGGACCTGGCCGGTTTCAGCAGCGAAGAACTGGGGCAGGTAAGCTTTGTGCCGGGCAGTGTGCAACTGGCCGGTGGCGAAGCGGAAAAGCTGTCTGCCCTGGCAGGCGCCCTCAATGGTCGGCCCGACCTGCTGTTGAATATCCGTGGCGCCGTAGCCGCCGAAGCCGATGGCCTGGCCCTGCTCAAGGCCGAACGTGAAGCCCGAGGTGAACCGGTAACCGGTGAAGCCTGGGAGCAGGCGCAGCAGGCTTATCGCAATGGTGAACTGTCGTTGCCACCGGAGACATTGGGCAAACTGGCCACAGACCGGGGGGTGGCGGTGCGCCGCCTGCTGCAGGACACCCATGGTGTGCCCTCTGACCAACTGTTCACCCTGGAGCCGTCCCGGCAGGCGGCCGTGGATGATCAGGGCCAGGTGACCGTACCGTTCAACCTGGATGTACGCTGAACAACCACCGGATCAGGGAGGCTTATGGCCAGTCTAAAGGCACGTGCTGCCAGTCATTTCTTTGCTTATGTGTCGCGCCTGCGCTGGATCAAGCGCTGGGGCCTGATGCGCAATGCCATCGAAGAAAACGTGGCCACCCATTCCTGGGAAGTGGCCACCATCGCCCACGCCCTGGCGTTGATCCGCAACCGGCACTTTGACGGGGCGGTGAATGCCGACCGAATCGCCGCTGCCGCGCTGTACCACGATGCTACCGAGGTAATTACCGGTGATATGCCGACCCCGGTGAAGTACCACTCGAAAGTGATGCGGGAGGCCTTCGGGGATATTGAACACAAGGCCGAAGCGGAACTGCTGGCACTGCTACCCGATGACTTGCGGGAAGATTTCGCTCCCTACGTGCGGGAGTCGCAGCTGGGCCAGGCGGAGAAAGAGCTGATCAAGGCAGCAGACCGGCTGTCAGCCCTGTTGAAGTGCCGGGCCGAGATCCAGACCGGCAACAAGGAATTCGAGCCGGCGGCGGAGCAGATACTCCAGGGCCTGCAACAGCAGGCCCTGCCGGAAGTGCTGTACTTTCTGGAGGTGTTTGCACCCAGTTACGAGCGCCCGCTGGACCATTTGCTGGGCTAGCGAGCACTGTAACCGGGTTTATGGCTTAGCTGTTGCCGGCTGAGGCCACCATGCCACCACGCAGGCCGTCCCGGCTCAGAGCGTCCCGAACGGCATCTTCAGGGCTCCCGGCCAGTTCCCGGAACATGCCCATGGAGCCCAGCAGGGCGGAGGATTCGTAAGGTACGAAGACCCGCTCGCCGTCTTTCGCCATGGTGGGCAGGGCCTTGATGTAACTCTGGCCCAGCAGGTAGCCGACTACGGTGCGCTTGTTTTCCTCCGAATCGCCAATGGCGTTGAGTACCAGGCGGATCGATTCCTGTTCACCCTGGGCGCGCAGGATCGCGGATTCCTTGTCGCCCTGGGCGTTCAGGATCGCGGACTCGCGCTGGCCCTGGGCCATGGCAATGGCGGCGGATTTCTCGCCTTCCGCCTCGGTTACGGTGGCCCGGCGCTTACGCTCAGCGGCCATTTGCAGGCGCATGGCTTCTTCCACTTCTTCGGGCATGCTGATGTCCTGCACTTCCACCCGGGTCAGCTTGACGCCCCATTTCGAAGCGGCATCTTCCATTTCCGCCTGGATGGCATTGTTGACCTCGCTGCGGGATTCGAACAGCTTGTCCAGCTCCATCTTGCCCACCACCGAACGCAGCGTGGTCTTGGCCAGCACCTCAACCGCCTGGCTCATATTCGCGACTTCGTATACGGCCCGGCGAGGGTCGATGATCTGGTAGTAAAGCGCCCCGTTGATTTTCACCGTAACGTTGTCGGTGGTGACCACCGGCTGGCCGGGAAAGTCCATCACGGTTTCGCGACGGTCAATGCGGACTTCGTCAGTGGTGACCGGGTGATACTCATCGCCCATGCGCATGTAGCGGATCATGCTGATCGGGCGGGGTTTCTCGATGAACGGAATGATGATGTTGATGCCGCTCTCCAGCACCCGGTTAAACGAGCCCAGGCGTTCGATCACCATGACTTCGGACTGCCGGATAATCACCAGCCCCTTGGCAATAACGAAAACGCCAACAGCGACAACGATAAGGCTGATGACCAGCCCCGGGGTAATCAATGCTTCCATGTTTACTGCTCCTTGTTGGGATGTGCGAGGTGCACGATGGCGGTCGTGCCATCAAAGGTTTCAAAAATCACTGGCGTGCCTTCCGGCAGCGCAGGGCTGCTGCCGCCCGCGAGTTTCAGGCGATAGAAGTCGCCATTGACCTCAATGCCGGTGGCGCCGTCAAAGTCACGTAATTGAGAGTGGTAGAGCTTGCCGTGTTCCACGCCGGTGCCGGTGGTGCCGTAGGCGACCCCTTTGGGGGAGAACCTGGGGCGTATCCAGAGAATGGCCACCGGAACCAGAATGCCGGACAGAACCCCCATTGCTACCAGTTGCCATTCAAACGGTGCGCCGAGAGACGCCACCAGAGCGGTCAGTGCGGCCGCCACGCCGAGGGCGAGCAACAGCAGTACGCCGGAGGTGAGTTCGGCCAGGCTGAGGGCCAGGGCCAGAATCAGCCAGAAGTGGGTAAGACTCCATTCCATAGTCAGTTTTATCCCGTCGTCGAATCAAGTGGCCGGAGCGCCCGTTTCAGGGGGCGTGTGATGCCATTTTGCATGGCGGCCCAGCTGTTACAGTACCGGAGTTCTAAAGTACCTGCATCAGTAGCAAAAACAAGACAGAGGGTCGTAATCATGAAGGATCTCAAGAACAAAGTGGCTGTGGTAACCGGAGCCGGTTCCGGAATCGGCCGGGCCCTTGCCAGTGTGTTGGCCGCCAAAGGCTGCCGGCTGGCGCTGTCTGACGTTAACGAAGCCGGGCTGGCGGAAACCGTGGCCGCCTGCGGTGGTGCCGACGTGCGTTCGTACCTTCTCGATGTCTCTGACCGCGAAGCCATCTACGCCCACGCCGAACAGGTACGGGCGGACTTCGGCAAGGTTAACCTGGTCATCAACAACGCCGGTGTGGCGCTGTCGGCCTCCGTTCGCGAGATGACCGACGAAGACTTCAAATGGGTGATGGATATCGACTTCTGGGGCGTGGCCCACGGTACCCGCGCCTTCCTGCCCCACCTGATCGAATCCGGTGAGGGCCATGTGGTGAACGTCTCCAGCGTATTTGGCCTGATCGGCGTGCCCAAGCAGAGCGCCTACAACGCGGCCAAGTTTGCCGTTCGGGGCTTCACCGAATCCCTGCGCCAGGAAATGAAACTGGAAAACCAGCCGGTGCAGGTCAGTTGTGTGCACCCCGGCGGAATCCGCACCAACATCGCCAACTCCGCCCGCATGGGTAAATCCGAAAACGGCGAAGCCCAGCGCAAAGGCTTCGACAAGATTGCCATGACCACCCCGGACAAGGCTGCGGAAATCATCGTGAAAGGCATCCTGAAAAACGAATCCCGCATCCTCGTGGGCCCGGATGCCTGGGGCATCGACGCCATCAACCGCCTGCTCGGCTCTGCCTACCAGCCGCTGGTCGAACGCTTCTCCCGCAAGAACCTGTACATCTGACCTGACAAGCCCCCGGCAGCACTGGAGCTGCCGTCAAATTGCGGTATCCTTGGCTGAATCACCATCAGCCAAGGATCGCTTTGCCATGTGCGAACTGCTGGCCATGAGCGCCAACACCCCCACCGACCTGTGCTTCAGCTTCACCGGCCTGACCCGCCGCGGCGGCGACACCGGCCCCCACAAAGATGGCTGGGGCGTGGCCTTCTACGAAGGCAAGGGCGTGCGTAGCTTCCACGACGCCGACGCCAGCGCCAACTCCCGCATCGCCGAAGTGGTCCAGACCCACCCCATCAAAAGCGAAGTCGCCATCTGCCACATCCGCCAGGCCAACGTCGGCGAAATCTGCCTGGCCAACACCCACCCGTTTATCCGTGAACTCTGGGGCAGATACTGGGTCTTCGCCCACAACGGCCAACTCACCGGCTTCCGCCCCGAACCCGGCTTCTACGAGCCGGTCGGCGACACCGACAGCGAAGCCCTGTTCTGCGACATCCTCAACCACCTGCGCAGCGACTGCAGCCGCGACACCCCGCTGGAAGACGTCGTCACCAGACTCGTCGACCTGTCCCGGACCTACGCCAGCGAAGGCGTCTTCAACCTGCTGCTCAGCAACGGCGACTGGCTGTTCACCTACTGCACCACCAAAATGGCCAGCATCACCCGCCGGGCCCCGTTCGGCCCGGCCCGGCTGAAAGACGCCGACGTCACCGTCGATTTTGAATCCGAAACCACCCCCAACGACATCGTTAGCGTGATCGTGACAGAACCCCTGACCACTGATGAAAAATGGGATGTCTACCAGCCCGGCGAATGGAGGCTGTGGAAAAAAGGAGAGGTGGTGATGTCAGGCCTGACAAAGTAGGCCCAGGTAAGATAACTCCGGCCCCAAAGGGCCCGGAGAACACACATCAGTTCAGTCGGAGACAATTCGTCAGTCAGATCAAGCAGGTGAGCGGGTGGGGAGGCCTTTCTGCAGGAAAAAAGATGTCTGAGCGAAGCGAGTTGTTTTTTCCGGAAGAAAGGCCTCCCCACCCGATCGCCCGCGTAACTCCCAACATACCCAGAACCAGGGCTTACTGAAGAGTCCGCCGATTCCCACTCTTATACTGCGGCGCAATATACTGCTGAATCTGCGCCTTAAACCGCCCGATCAGCTCGCTATTGTCCTTATCCCAGGGATGGAAATCCGGCTTGAAATACTCCGCCCAGGCCGGAATCAGGCTAGAGAAAGCGCCATCCTTACCCCACATGCGCCACATCCCCTTCGCCGCACCCTTCACCGAAAAGTGCTTGCGATCCTTCATCACCATCCGCCCGGTAAACCAGGTCGCCACTACGCCCAGTGCAGCCGTCGCGAACAACTGGTAGAAAGCCCGCTCGGCATAGGTGCCGCCCACCTGCTGGAACACATCATAGGCCACCGCCTTGTGCTCGGTTTCCTCAATGGCATGCCATACCCACAGTGGGCGCATGGTTTCGTGCATATCCTCACGCACATCGTCCCGCTCCAGCAGCATATCCGCCATCATCGCCGTGATATGCTCCAGGGCACAGGTCACCGCCAGCTGGTGCCGCTTGGGCAGCTTGCGGGCCAGGTCCAGAATCACTTTCAGATCCTTTTCCATCTCCTCCACCGGCATGCCCTGATCGCGCACATGCTGGTTCATGGCAATATGCTCCAGGGAATGCATGGCCTCCTGGCCAATAAAGCCCCGAACCTCCGCCTTCAGCTTCGGATCGTTGATCTGATCGCGGAACGCCCGCACAGAATCCACAAAAAACTGCTCGCCTTCCGGAAACAGCACAGACAGTGCATTCATGGTGTGGCTGATCAGATAGTTATTGTCCAGCCAGTAGCGGGGCACCTTCTCATCGAACTCGAAGCCCATGCGCTGGGGCTTGATGGCGACGTTGTCCGGGGTATGTGAGGCCTTGGCCTGGCCGTTGGCGTGTGCGGTGGTCAGCATGTTGTTACTCCTGTGCGTTTGAACGCTTTGGCTGATGTCATGGCTCCAGTGTGGGCCAGTCAACCAACAAGCTGAATGCGCAAACGGGCCGGCCATCGTTCACAATGGGCCACCGGAGCCCCGCATTGACCGGTATGACGGCAAACATGCGGCCCGCAGCCCCACTGTTGCTTTGATGGGGTTCTGGTACAGTCAGTAACCAGACATTTATCAATTCAGGAACAGACTATGGCAGCAACGGGAGCGGACACCGAGAAGCAGATGTTAGGGCTGTTTCTGGTGCCGGGCGTTTACCTGCGGGTACTGGCAGAAACCGTACGCAAGCTGGGCCATAATGACCGCTCCCTGTATCAGGGGCTGGCCTTCACCGCTGAAGACCTGAAAGCCAACGACAGCCGCGTGTTTGTCACCGACGCGATCCTCATGGCCCAGCGGGCACTGGAACTGGCCGGCAACGATGGCCTGAGCTTCCAGCTGGCGCGGGAGCTGCGGGTAACCATCCACGGCACCCTCGGCTTCGCCGCCCTCACCAGCCCCACCTTTGAAGGCGCCCTGGATTCCGTGCGCCGCTACCTGCAACTGCGGGCGCCGTTCCTGAGCATGAAACAGTCCCTCGCTGGCGATCAGGTACTGGTGCAGCTGTGCACCGAGTTTGATGTGCCCGGGTTGTACAACTTCCTGGCCGAAACCGTCAGCGCCACCCTGATTCTACTGACCGAGCAGCTACTGGACCGCAGCGACGCCGAGGCCAGAGGCTTTGCCCTGTCAGATGGCAAGCTACCTGGCGTCTCGGTTCGCCTCACCGCCCCGGAACCCGCTTATTACACCGCTTTTGCCAGCCAGCTGCCGGTGCGGTTCGACTACGGCCAGCCGGAAGAAATGCTGATCTTCCCGCACCAGCTGCTGGATGTAAGAATGCGCCTGGCCGACGCCGAAGCCTCCCAAATGGCCCGGGACCAATGCGAGTTCGAGCTGCAAAAGGCCCTGAAAGAGCAAGGCGACATCGTACTGGCCATCCGCAACATGCTGCGCATGACCCCGGGGCCGCTACCGTCCCTCGAAGCCATGGCCGAGCGATTCCACGTCTCATCCCGAACCCTCAAGCGCCGGCTGGCGGACCGGGATACCAGTTACCGGGAAATCGTAGAAGCCGTCCTGAAAGACCGGGCCATCCAGCTGTTACGCTATACCACCCAGTCCGTCAGCGAAATCGCCTACGAACTGGGCTATGCCGACCTGTCCAACTTCAGCCGGGCGTTTCGGAAGTGGACCGGCAAGTCTGCATCTGAATTTCGGGAAGGTGGGGTGGATCCGGCTCCGGACGTGGGGCCCTGATTTGTTGCGCCTTGTTCTTGGGAGCTTGGTCGCAGGGTGGCGCCAGAGTTTTTTCTCTGAAAAACAACTCGCTGCGCTCAGACATCTTTTTCAGAGAAAAAACTCTGGCACCACCCCACGCCCTGCTGGCCTTTTAGATGGCGTACCCGTTAATACAGGGGACAGGACTGTTTCTGAACATTATTTTCATTGTTCTTTGCCGTTTTTGGCAGTTGTCTTCCCCGCCTATGCCCCGATATTGTGACGGACGGGGGGTTGGGTTATTTTTCCCCGCCAGAAAAAAGATGTCTGAGCGCAGCGAGTTGTTTTTTCCAAGGGGAAAAATAACCCAACCCCCCAGTCCCGCCCCCAAAACCCAAAGGCTAGGGCCAAAGCCGAACTCACCACAAGGAACCAAAATGAACGGACAACCAGACACCCACAGCAAAGTCATAGGTTACCTGCTCTGGATCTTCGGATTCCTGGGCTCGCACAGGTTTTATTATGGCAAACCGATCACCGGCACCATCTGGTTCTTCACGCTAGGGCTGTTCTTCATCGGCTGGATCATCGACCTGTTCCTGATCCCGAGTATGGACCGACAGGCCGACCGGCGTTTTCAGGAAGGCGAGGTCAGCTACAACATCAGCTGGATTCTGCTCACCTTCCTGGGGGTGTTCGGCATCCATCGCATGTACATGGGCAAGTGGATTACCGGGCTGATCTACCTGCTGACCGGTGGTTTGTTCTTCATCGGCGTGCTGTACGACTTCTGGACCCTGAATACCCAGGTTTCCGAGCGTAACCACGAAGTCCGTTTCGGCTGATTACAGGCCGGCGGCGGTTTCCAGTTCGGTCAGGCCTTCTTCCAGGTGGTCGAGCATTCGCTGCATGCTGGGCAATGTCCGGCGGCAGCCGATGAGGCCGAATTCTACCTGGCCGTTGTAGCTGGTCAGGGTCATGTTCAGGGCCAGGCGGTCCATGGCGATGGAGACCGGGTACATGCCTTCGAGCCTGGCGCCGTTCCAGTAGCGGGGTTCCGAAGGGCCGGGCACGTTGGAGATCACCACGTTGAAGGTCTGCCAGTTTGGCGCCATGCCGGTGAGCAGGTGGAAGGCCGCCGGGGCCAGGGTCAGGGCGGTGTAGTTGACGATTTCTTCAGACGACATGTGCCGGTAGCGGTCCTTGGCTTCCTGCATGCTCTGATGGATTTTCATCAGGCGCTGGCCGGCATTGTTTTCATCGGTGTGCAGGTTGGCCAGGATTACGCCGACCTGGTTGCCCTCGGAACTGTCGTCCCGGCGCAGGGAAACCGGCACGAAAGCGATCAGCGGTTTCGCCGGCAGGGCATCCTGGTTCATCAGATAGGTGCGCAGGGCTGAGGCACACATGGCGGTGACCACGTCGTTCACGGTGGTGCCATAGGCTTCACACACCGCCTTGATGCGTTTCAGGCAGTAAGACTGGGCGGCGAAGCGGCGGGAACCGGTAATTTTCTGGTTCAGAACGCTGCGCGGGGCGTGGAAGATGGAGTGGTAGGCCGGGTCTTTGCGGGCCTGGTTGATGGTTTTCAGCAGCTCCTTCGCCACTGTAGGAATGGTGCCCAGCTGCTTGCCGGAGCTGCCCAGCAGGTGGGCAACGCTGCGCCAGAGTGACAGGCTGCCATCATCGCCACCGGAACGCGCCCTTGGTGTCATATCCCAGATCGGCGGCATGCCAGTTTCGTGCGGGTTTTCGCTCAGCATCCGGGTGGCCAGGCGCATCGCGGAAACCCCGTCGATCAGCGAGTGATGCACCTTGGTGTACAGGGCAAACTGCCGGTCTTTCAGCCCTTCAATCAGGTGCATTTCCCACATGGGTCGCTCCCGGTCCATCAGGTGGGAGTGCTCGGCCGACACAAACGACAACAGCTCCCGGATACGCCCCGGCGTTGGCAGGGCTTCAAAGCGGAAGTGGTGCTCCAGGTCCAGCTGATCGTCTTCCACCCACACCGGCTGGCCCAGCCGGTAGCTTAGCCGCCGGTTGAACGGCGCGGTTACCTGATGCTGCTGCCGCAATTGCTCGGCCAGCCGGGCTACGTAATCGTCCGGGGCGTTTTCGGGAAAGGAAAACAGCTGAAGCCCGCCCACGTGCATGGGTTGTTGGCGCTTTTCCAGCCAGAGGAACAATTGGTCGGTGGGGCTGAGAGGTGTCACGGTGCATCTCGTGTTGTTGAGGATAGAGATGATACTACCGCAACTTGCCCGACACCGGATTGACCCAAACAAACCCGGCTGACGCCCGTTCAGCGACCCCAGGAGCTCAGGCCGCCACCGACGCCGCCTGAGCCACCGGCACCTCCAGCCGTATCCGGTTGCCATCCAACAGCACCGGATAGGCCCTCACCTGCACGCCCTCGTCTTCCAGACACCGCCCGGTACGCAAACTGAAATGCTGCTTATATAATGGCGAAGCCACCACCGGCTCCCCGTTCAAATCCCCCGTAATCCCCCGGGCCAGCACGTTCGAGCCACTGAACGGATCGGTGTGGCTAATGGCAAACAACGCCGGCAACCGATGCGGCAGATAAAACACCGCCACCGGCCCGTCCTCCGTCCAGACGGCAATCCCGGAATCCGCCACCAGATCGTCCACCGTACAAACCGCTTCCCAACAAGTCCGAGCTTTCATAGCAAAGTCTCCAAATTCCAAGGTCGTTAAGTTTCCTATCCCACAAATGTTTGTGAGCGTGGGGGCCGGATTCATTTTCTGGCAGGAAAAAAGATGTCTGAGCGAAGCGAGTTGTTTTTTCCAGAAGAAAATGAATCCGGCCCCCGCGCTCCGCCCCCAAAACCAGAAGGTTAGGAGGAAACGAGCTCTGGCCTCCGCTGCCCCCGCTCCGAAGTCCAACGCTGCACTGGATCTTTCTGTTCCGGCGCATTCACAAACTCCCGGAACCGCTTACGCTTCTCCGGATCCTCAACGGCGGTTTTCCACTCGCACTGATAGGTATCCACCAGATCCGCCATATGCTGCTCCAGCTCCTCACCAATACCCAGACTGTCCTCCAACACCACCTGCTTCAGATACGCCAGACCGCCCTCCAGATTCTCCATCCAGACCGACGTCCGCTGCAGCCGGTCCGCCGTGCGCACATAGAACATCACCACCCGGTCAATGGTCCGAATCAGCTCCTCATCCGACAGATCCGTCGCAAACAGATCCGCATGCCGTGGCCGCATCCCGCCATTACCACACACGTACAGGTTCCAGCCCTTCTCCGTGGCAATCACCCCGAAATCCTTGCTCTGGGCCTCGGCGCATTCGCGGGTACAGCCAGACACCGCCATCTTCACCTTATGGGGCGCCCGCAGGCCCTTGTAGCGATTCTCCAGGGTGATCGCCATGCCCACGCTGTCCTGCACGCCGTAGCGGCACCAGGTGCTGCCCACGCAGGATTTCACCGTGCGCAGGGACTTGCCGTAGGCGTGGCCGGTTTCGAAACCGGCGGCGATCAGCTTTTCCCAGATCTCCGGCAGCTCACTCAGGGTGGCACCGAACAGGTCCACCCGCTGACCGCCGGTGATCTTGGTGTACAGATCGTACTCCCTGGCCACTTCGCCCAGCACAATCAGCTTTTCAGGGGTAATCTCGCCGCCCGGAATGCGTGGCACGATGGAGTAAGTGCCGTTCTTCTGCATGTTGGCCATGAAGGTATCGTTGGTGTCCTGCAGCGGCACGTGGTCCGTGGCCAGGATGTGCTCGTTCCAGCAGGTGGCCAGAATGGAGCCCACCGTTGGCTTGCAGATGTCACAGCCCTGGCCCTTGCCGTATTGTTTGAGCAGGCCCCGGAAGGTGCGGATACCGTTCACCTTCACCAGGTGGAACAGCTCCTGGCGAGTGTAGGCGAAGTGCTCGCACAGATCCGTGCATACCTCCACGCCGCGCTTTTCCAGCTCGCTGTCCACCACCTTTTTGAGCAAAGCGGCACAGCCGCCGCAGCCGGTGCTGGCTTTCGTTTCGGCCTTCACGCCGCCCAGGTCGGTGCAACCGGCGTCAATGGCGCCGCAGATATCGCCCTTGGTGACGTTGTGGCAGGAACAGATGGACGCGGTATCCGGCAGGGCGTCGGCCCCCAGGGCAGGCGCGCCTCCTTCGCTTTCCGGCAGAATCAGCGCCTCCGGGTTGGCTGGCAGCTCAATGCCATTGAGGGCGTACTGCAGCAGGGTATCGTAAGGGCCGTTGTCGCCTACCAGAATGGCGCCCAGCAGGGTCTTGCCGTCCTGGCTCACCACCATGCGCCGGTAGTGGCCGGCCTGCTCATCGTGAAAACGGATATTGCGTGCACCCGGGGTCTGGCCGTGGGCATCGCCGATGGAACCCACATCCACCCCCAGCAGCTTGAGCTTGGTGCTCATATCGGCACCGGTAAAGGCCGCGCCGGTGTCTTTGTTCAAAGCGGCCGACAGGGTGCGCGCCATGGTGTAACCCGGAGCCACCAGTCCGAAGATGCGATTGTTCCAGAGTGCGCATTCACCGATGGCGTGGATATTCGGGTCGGAAGTGGTGCATTGATTGTTGACCACAATGCCACCGCGCTCGCCCACCTCCAGGCCACAGGCCCGGGCCAGGGTATCCTGGGGGCGGATGCCGGCGGAGAACACAATCAGGTCGGTTTCCAGGTGGCTCTCATCCGAGAAATTCATCCGCAACCGGGCGCTGCTGCCCGGCACAATGGCGGTGGTGGCTTTCTTGGTGTGCACCTGCACGCCGAGATCCTCGATCTTCTGGCGCAACAGGGCGCCGCCCTGATCGTCCAGCTGCACCGGCATCAGGCACGGGGCGAATTCCACCACATGGGCCTGCAGGCCGAGGCTTTTCAGGGCATTGGCTGCTTCCAGCCCCAGCAGACCGCCGCCCACCACCACGCCGGTTTTTGCCGATTGGGCGCTGGCCTGAATGGCGTCCAGGTCGTCCAGGGTGCGGTACACGAAGCATCCGTCCCGGTCGTTGCCTTCAATCGGCGGTACAAACGGATAGGAGCCGGTGGCCAGTACCAGTTCGTCATAGGGATAGACGCCCTTGGCGGTGGTTATCACCCGGGCGTCCCGGTCGACGGCGGTAACCGGCTCGTTCAGGTGCAGATCAACGCCCTGCTCCGCATACCAGTCTGCCGTGCCCATCGCGAGATCCGCATGGCTGGAGCCGCTGAAGTACTCCGACAGATGCACCCGGTCGTAGGCCAGTTGCTTCTCTTCCCCGAACACCAGAATGTTAAAACCCCCGGCAGCCGGCGACTGGGTGAATTGCTCCAGGAAGTGATGGCCAACCATGCCGTTGCCGATCACGATCAGGGTTTGTTTACTCATGGGCTGCCTCTCCAAACAAAAAAAGCCGGAGCATCATGCCCTCCGAGGAGAACAGATGGTCCGGCGCCAATGCCAACAACAATGATCTGATGGTCCGGCCTGATTCCTTGGCCGGGACAGTCGTCCTTGGTCAGGTCAAAGCGATCTCCGTGCCAACTTTTCAAAGCCATTAAATTCAGTGGGTTAGCGGTTCTGGCCGTTTGCCCCAGCTCGTAGCAGGCGAAAAGGTGCCCCGGGGTGGGGCGACATGCCCGATGTTGAGGCTGGTGGTTCTGGCCTGTTAATTGCTGCATCCCTGTCAGACAGAAATTAGCTGTGTGCTGACACAAGGAGCTGCCCCATGAACACCCAACGCCACCCCCACGTGACCGCGGCGGCGACTGCCGCAGATTTCCTGATTGCCTCCCGGCAATGCGAGATCCGTAACCTGGAGTACTTTCTGCAGATGGGCCGGCTGGTTCAGAGCGTGGGCAACCTTGTGCATGGACTGCAACGTGAGCGGGGTGCCACCAACCTGTTTCTGGGTTCCGGGTGTCAACGCTTCGCCAGGGAGCGGGACTTGGTGCTGAAACAGAACGAACAGCTGGCCTCAATCTTCTGGGAGGCGCTGGCGGACATCCAGCATGACCTGATCGACCACCCGGTCAGCAGTCCGTTGCTTGGACACATTGCTGGTGCCCTGCACTGCCTCGATCAACTTCCAGAAATGCGGCGCCGGGTAGCAGAGCAGTCTGCCAGCGCGGCGGATGCCACGGACTGGTACTGCGACACCATCCATAAGTTGATCACAGTGGTATTTGAAGCCGCTGAAACCGTGGCTGAACCCTCTATCGCCGGCTTGCTGGTGGCCATGGTGCACGTAATGAATGGCAAGGAATACTGTGGCCAGGAACGGGCCACGGGCTCGGCCGGGTTCTCCAGCGGCCAGTTCGACAGTGCACTGTCACGGCGCATGATGCACCTGGTTGAGGCGCAGGAACGGTGTTTTGAGGTGTTTGTAAACTTCGCCCACGAAGAGAGCCTTGGGCTCTGGCAAACCCTTCGCGCTCACCCTCGGGAGCTGGAGATTGAACGGATGCGGCAGAAGGCGGTGTCTGTCGGGCGCTTTAAAACGCTGGATGAAGGATTGGCGGACCACTGGTTCAAGCTGATGACTGAGCGTATGGATGAGCTCAAGAAGATTGAAGATTCCATCGAAAGCGCCTTTCATCATCGCTGCGTGGAACGCTACACCGAAGCCCGTCGAACACTGGCTCACCAGGAAACCTTGCTGGCCTCACTGGAACAACGAAGCTCCCCGGCAACTCCGGTGTTGGTGGTCTGTGATAATGGCGTGGACGCACGCACGGTGGATGCCTGGGCCGGCGATGGCGTTGGGCAACAGGCAGGCCGGTCGATCTTTGACCTGGTTCAGGCGCAAACCCGCCGACTGCGCCAGATGTCCGAAGAGCTCCAAAGTGCAAAGGATGCGCTGGAAGACCGCCGTATCCAGGAAAAAGCTGTGTTGCTGTTGATGGAACACCGCAACATCAGCAACGACGAAGCCCACCGGTTACTGAGGAAACTGGCGATGGATCAGGGTAAACGCTTGCCAGAGGTAGCCCGGGCGTTGATGTCCATGTCCGCAGTGATTGGCAATCAAGCCGCCGGGCTCAACAGCTGCAGAGGCACGCGATAGCGAAACAGGCGGGATTGCTGGCTGACCAGAACGGTGCAGGTTTTGCGGTTAACCCGGATGACCTCACCTTTCTTCTCGCTGCGCCCGTCACCAAAACGCACGGCATCCCCGACCTGCCACTGCTGCCGGGCTTGCTTCGGGCTCGGCAGTTCAAAGGCTGCGCCCGAAAGTTCGATACCGGCCAATGTGGCCTGTTCACTCAGATACTGCCGGGTGGCGTTTGCGGCACCGCTGTTATGCAGCTCATCCAGCGTTTCATAAAAATGCCGGTTATGCACCGAGCCGTAATGCCGCTGCCCGGCGCTGTGCTGCAGCAAATGGGCAAACTCATGGCAGCAGGTGTGCGCCAGCAGGTTCAGCACACTCACTTCACCGTCGAAATAGCCCCGGCTCCGGATTTCCCGCGTCGATAGCCAACCCTGGGCGGTTTCCGGTTGGTGCTTGGCGGCAATCATCCGCGCGCCGTAGGTGATCAGATGTTGCTTCTTGCGGGGATCAAAACGATGGTAGGTGGCCTGGCCCGAACCGACCCGCAATGCCAGCCTGGCCCCCGGGTTTTTCTCCCGACCCCAGCTTTCAGCCGGCGCCCACAGAATGTCCCGGGTGGCCTGGCACATGAGAGTGCCTATTCTGCGTGTGTGCTGGGACTGTGGGGGTGTCAGAGAAGTCATCGATCCGGTTTAGCCCATGCTGTGGGGTAATGTGCAAAACGTATTCTCAGGTAATTTCCCGTTGAAAACAAAAATGGCCGGCCCGAAGGCCAGCCGTTTTCCGAGGATCGAACCTGAAAAATCAGGCTTCGATTGGCGAGCGCCAGTCGTCTGCACCGGAAGTACCGGCAACGGCATGCTCCCAGGTTACCTTGCGGTAGGACAGGGAAACGGTTACCAGCTGGGTGAAGTCAGCGTTGGCGGCGTCCTGGCAGTGGGGCATGTTGCAGTTGATGTCGATGATGGTGGCATCTTCCAGGATGGTGGAGAAGAAGTGCTCCTGCTTGCCTTCCACGGAAGTGCGGTACCACTTGAGCTCTACCTTCGGCAGCATTTCGCCGGAAGCCAGGGCGTTGTACATCAGCGGGGTGGCTTTGTTCAGGGCGGAAGTGAACTTGAACGGCTTGTGCACGCGCTGGCCGGAAGGCTGGCCGGACTGGGGATCAGTCGGAACGGTAACAACGTGGCTGAATTCCTGAACCAGCACTTCGTCTTCGTGACCTTCAACGTAGATGTTGCCTACGGAATCGGAAGTGAATGCGCCGGCGGTGATGTTGCCCTGAGTTTTACCTTCGATGCTGATATAACAAGGAGTTGGCATAGTCTGCTCCATGACGTTTGAGTGAATGTGTGTCCCCGGGGTCTTCCCTGGACGGGGTGTTATTAACAATCACTGTGCCAGTTTTTGAAATCTCAATTAAAACATAAAGATAGATTGTTGCTTGGCCAGATTGGGAAGCGTCGTGGCAAGGTGTTGCCTGGGGTTTGGGCGAGGAATTGCTACCCGGGCAATAAATTGCCCGAGTAGCGATGTGTCAGGCTGATTGCAGTACTCGGTTTTCTTTAACGGCAGGCGTGACCGGGCAGCGCTTGGGCGCGGTGCGTATATGGGTGGCATAGAGGGTCAGGCCGGTGAAGGACAGCCCACCTACCAGATTGCCTAGCACGGTGGGAATTTCATTCCAGATAAAGTAATCCATGATGCCGAACTCGCCGCCCATCATCAGGGCAAACGGGAACAGGAACATGTTCACAATGGAATGCTCGAAGCCCATGTAGAAGAACAGCATGATCGGCATCCACATGGCCAGTACCTTGCCCTGCACGGTGGTGGAGATCATTGCACCGACTACCCCCATCGACACCATCCAGTTGCACAGCACGCCCCGCAGAAAGATGGTAAACCAGCCCGCTACGCCATGCTCGGCGTAACCCAGGGTGCGGGCTTTGCCGATGGAGGCGATCTTTTCGCCTACCACGCCGGGCTCGGTGTTGAAGCCGTAGGTGAAGACGAAGGCCATGATGGCGGCCACGGTGAGGGCGCCGCCGAAGTTACCCAGGAACACCCAGCCCCAGTTGCGGAGAATGCCCCGGGTATCCACGCCCGGGCGCCGGTCCAGAAGGGCCAGTGGGGTGAGCATGAAGACGCCGGTTAGCAGGTCGAAGCCCATCAGGTAGAGCATGCAGAAACCAACCGGGAACAGCATGGCTCCGGCCAGGGGGCTGCCGGTCTGGACGGTGACGGTGATGGCAAAAACGGCGGCCAGGGCCAGGATGGCGCCGGCCATGAAGGCCCGGATCAGGACATCCCGGGTGGCCATGGAGACTTTTGATTCTCCGGCGTCGACCATCTTGGTGACGAACTCGGAAGGCAGAATGTAAGACATAAGAGATTCCTCCTGGTTTTCTGACGCGGTTGCCGGCGCCAAAAAAAAGGCGCCGCTCACGATTCGCGCTGAGAGCGAAGGTGAGCAGACGCCGTCGTCTGAAGTCGTTCATTTTCGGTGTGGCAGAGTGCTGGTCTGCTGAAGGAGTCTCAGCAGGGTTCGTGCCAGCTTCGGAAGTTCTAAAGAAAAAGCAGTGATTTCAATAGCAAGGCGAGTGTGTGCGCATGGTCAGCCGGCTAGTCCTGGCGCGGTCAGCAGCACTGATGCAGTGCAGCCTGAGAGGCGCTGGTGCATTTTCAGCGCAAACTGAACCGAACCGGCAGGGCATAGGCAAAGGTTCGGCCCCGCATTTTCGGCGGCACGGCGGGCAGCGGTGCGGCTTGTTCCAGCATTTGCAGGGCGGCATCGTCCAGCAGGCGGTGGCCGGAGCTGTCCCGAAGTGAGTGGTCGAGAAGCTTGCCGTCGCGGGTGAACTCGAACACGATCACCGGTGTGCCCTGTTGGCCCAGCCGGCGCGCCCGGCGCGGGTAGTCGTAGTAGCGGGCCAGGTGGCGGCTGAGTTTGCTCAGGTAGCTGTTCACGTCGGCGGAGTTGCCGGCGGTCTGCAGGGGTACCGCATCCTGGCTTTCCGAGGCATCGCCCTCTTCCCCGGATGTCTCAGTCGCTTCTGAAGCATCCGCCGCAGGGGCAGGCTCTGCCGGCGTGGGTGCCGGTTCCGAAGCAGGCTCCGGTGTTGGCTCGGGTTCAGGTTCTGGCCGAGGTTCGGGTTTCGGAGCCGGTTCGGGCTTGGGGTCGGGTTTGGGCTTTGGCTTGGGGGCCGGCTTGGGCTCGGGTTTCGGTTTCGGCACGGGCTCAGGCTTGGCAGGGGGAGCCGCGGGTGTTTCCACCGGCGCAGGTGTTTTCCGGCCAGCCAGGCTGATCTTGATAGCCGGTGCGGTGTTCACAGCGCTGTCGCCCAGGGTAGCCAGGGGTATGGGTTTGTCCGGTGCCGCCAGCGTCAGCCCGAAGCCGGCAGCGGCTATGGCCAGCACCAGAAACAACAACTTGGGGCCCTTGTGTTGCGGCATCATTGCCCGGGCTCCGTCAGCAGCAGAACCTCGGTGTAGCCGCCCTGCTCCAGGACGGACAGCAGCGCTTCCAGGTCGGACATGGTAAGCGACTGGTCTGCGGCAATTCTCAGGGGATTGCTGTCATCGGGTTGCGGCAGGGCGTCCAGCAGCTGTTCTTCGCCCAGCACCTTGCCCTGTACTTTCCACTGGCCATCGGCCGCGACCATCAGGTCGGCTTCGGGGGCACGTTCCTGTTGCTGTTGGGCTGCACCGGGTAGCTCGGGCAGGGGCTCGTTGGTCAGCTGGCCGGCCACGATAAAGAAGATCAGCAGCAGGAACACCAGGTTGATCAGCGGCAGCAGGGCGTCTTCAACCCGGTCCAGCAGGCCTTTGCCGGAGGTTGATGGAGGAGGAACCAGTTCTGTCATAGGTCGTTGGTGCTTTGGCGATTCCAGTGCGCTTCCACGCCGGCGTTGTCCAGGGCGCTCAGGGTGCGGGTGAAATCTGCCAGGCGGGTATCGGCGGTGGTGCCCAGATTGGCCTCCAGTATGCCAGCCGCCTTCAGTGCCTCCAGCAATTCCCCGAGACGGTACCGGTTGTCCTGCCACACTACCTGACCGCTGGCGGTTACCTGCAGTTCAGGCAGGGGCTTGCCGGTTACGCTGCTGCGGCTTTCGGTGTTATTGCCCAGCTCCAGGTAGTCCACCGGCAGCAGGCGGGTGGTGAGCATGAAAAACACAAGCAGAATAAACACCACATCAATCAGTGGCGTAATCCGGATCGGCAGGGGCCGGTTGGGCCGGGGTTCAACCAGCTGCATGGGCGAAGCGCGGGCTGTCGTTACCGGAATAATTACGGGTGTCAGCAGCTTTTGAGGGTTTATCCGCTGGGACAGCCTGCGGCGCGCCGGCGGCCTCGCCAGAGGGCACCACATTGAACACGCTGACCAGTGCGCTGTTGATGGTTTTATGGATGCGGCGCAGGCGGAATTCGATCCAGGCGGCCAGAGCGGCAAAGGGGATAGCGACAATCAGGCCTGCAGCGGTGGTCATCAGGGCTTCGTAGATACCGCCACTGAGCTGGCTGGCGTTGGCCCGGCCTTCGGTGGCGGCCATGGCGCTGAAGGCTTCCATCATGCCCATGACGGTGCCCAGCAGGCCCAGCAGCGGAGCCAGGGCGGCAATCACTTCGATGATTTTCAGCGGTGCTTCAAAGGGTTCCAGTGCACCCTGGGCATCCCGCACGGCGGTCTCGCGCACGGCCGGGGTGTTGGGGTTGGTCTGGCAGGCGTTCATGGTATTCACCAGCAGGTGCATCAGCGGGTTGCCGCGCCCGAAAAAGCCGGCTTGCTGGCGCACCTGTTCCGGGCGGGTGTCCGACGGCGCAGATTGCCACTGGTCTACCAGGGTGCGCAGCTTGCGGGTGTATCGTGGGGCGTAGAAGCTGCCGTACAGCATCAGGTAAACAAAGGTAACGGTACCGATCACCGCCAGGGCAATCAGCACAACCATGATCGGGCCGCCCATGTCGACCAGCTGGTTTAACGGGCTGAGTTCGGTAAGGGTCTCGGGTACGGCGCTGATGGGGTCCATGAAGCAACACTCGGAAGAATGAAAACAGAAATAAATAATAACGATTATCACTAGAATTACAAGTGGGAATGCGAATGTGTTGCGACGGGCTGGCTGCTTTCGAAACAGTGCGGAGGTGTGTCAGCCGAACCAGCCGGCTGACTGCGCCGCCTGCCACAACAGCCGCAGCGCCAGCAGGGTCAGCACCACGTTGAACGCCAGGCTGAACCAGCGGTTGGTCATGGTGTTCAGCAGGCGCAGCCCCAGCCAGGTGCCGGCAAAGCCGCAGGCGATCATGGCGACAATGAACAGCAGCCATTCCGAGAACACAAAGCCGGCAAAGCCGAACACCAGGGCTTTGGGCGCATGCTGCAGGGTCATGGCGGCGGCAAAGGTGGATACGGTTTTGAAACGGTCGGTGTGGATCTGCTTGATGAATGCGGCGACCAAAGGACCGGTAGCACCGACAAACAGGCTGATAAAACTGGTGATGGCCGAGGCCAGGAATATACCGGCAGGCCCGAATGAGGCCTTGGGCAGTTTCGGGCCCCAGCACAGATACAGCACGAAGCCGGCAATGGTCAGCTGCCAGAGGTGAGCGGGCAGGTTGACCAGCAGCCAGGCGCCCAGGGCAGCCCCTGCCACAACACCCGGCGCAAAGGCGAGAATCACCCGCCAGTCGATATGGCGAAAGGTCAGTACTGCCCTGCCGGTGTTGGAGCCCAGCTGGATCATGCCATGGACAGGAATAATCGCCGCTGGCGGAATCCAGGTGGCCATCAGCACCAGCAGCAATACACCACCACCGGCGCCCAGCACGGCAGTCAGCATGGAGGTAACGGCGGAGGCCGCCAGCAGGAATAATCCCACGCCCGTGCTCAGGGCCTCCGGGAACAGCAGATCCATGGCACTCACCTAACGATTGTCGTAAGCTCCGGAGTTTCCGGATTACACCCGAAATGTCCAGCCGGATTGCACCACAAAACAACAAGCAGGGTTGCCGATGAAACAGTCTGAATATCTGAGCTTTGATGCCACCGCACTGGCTGACCTGATTCGCCGCGGCGACGTCAGCGCCCGGGAAGTGGCCGAAGCGGCTATCGACCGGGCCAACCGGGTGAATGGCAAACTCAACGCGATATGCCATCCGCAGTTCACCGAAGCCATGGAGCAAGGCTTCCCTGAGGGCGGACCCTTTGCCGGCGTGCCGATACTGCTGAAAGACCTGGCCCAGGAGCAGGCCGGCCATCCCTGCAGCTATGGTAGCCGGGCCCTGAGCACCAATGTACCGACCCGGGATTCCGAATTCGTGCGCCGTGCCCGCAACGCCGGGCTGGTGTTTCTGGGGCGCACAGCCACCCCGGAATTCGGCCTTAAGGCGGTGACGGAGTCCGAGCTTTGGGGCCCCAGCCGCAATCCCTGGAACACCGACCTTACCCCCGGCGGTTCCAGCGGTGGTTCCGGTGCCGCAGTGGCAGCCGGTATTGTGCCCATGGCCGGTGCTAATGATGGTGGTGGCTCCATCCGTATTCCCGCGGCCTACAACGGCCTGTTCGGCCTGAAACCATCCCGGGGCCGAATCTCGGTGGGTCCGTACATGGGCGAGGCCTGGACCGGCGCCTCCACCGACCACGTGGTGTCCCGCACCGTGCGAGACAGCGCGGCCATGCTGGATGTGCTGTCCGGCCCCGCCAGTGGCGACCCGTTCCGCATCCCAGCACCCGAACCATCATTTCTTGAACAGATGCAGCAATCTCCGGGCAAGCTGAAAATCGGTGTATTCACCTCCTCACCCTACGACACCGACGTGGCGCCGGAATGCGTAGCAGCAGTGGAAGAAACCGCGAGAATGCTGGAGGGGCTCGGGCATGAGGTGGAATACGCCCGTCCGGACTTTGACGGCATGGCCCTGGCCCGGTGCTACCTGTCCCTGTATTTCGGGGAAGTCTCGGCCCTGATGGACAGCGCCCGGGAACGCTTCGGTGCCACGGATAAAGACTTTGAACTGGAAACCCGCCTGCTGGGAATGCTCGGCCGCACCATGCCGTTGCCAGACTACGTGCGGCGGCGCCAGCAGTGGAACGACTTCGCCCGGGCCCTGGGTGCGTTCTTCGACCGCTTTGACCTGTACCTGTGCCCCACAACCGGCCAGCTGCCGGCCAGGATTGGCCAGCTGGATACCCCGGGGCACCTGAAGCTGGTCGCCCGGCTGATGCTGGGCCTGAAAGCCGGCAAACTGGTACACCGTTCCGGACAGGTAGACCAGATGGCCCTGGAAAGCCTCGCCCGAACCCCCTTCACCCAGCTGGCCAACCTGACCGGAACCCCGGCGATGTCGGTGCCCATGCACTGGACCCGCGACGGGCTGCCGGTGGGCGTTCAGTTCGGTGCGGCCCACGGCGGCGAAGGCGGCTTGCTGCAACTGGCCGCCCAGCTGGAGGAAGCCAACCCCTGGTTTGCCAACTACGAGCGCCTGGAATCGGCATTCTGAAGAAACTGTGCGGATTTGTTGGTCAGGGGTTGTGATCCGGGCCAACAAACTCCACGTTTATCTTTCCATGTGGAACAGGCTATGCTGTAGGGCAGGGACTCCGCTCCCTGACCACCCTGATGGCATCGAGGAGGCGAGCATCTTATGAACCAATCGATGGCAATCGACGATCTGGTATCCGTAGCACAGGCCGAAGCCATGGGGGAGCTGGATGCCCCGATGATGGCAATTGTTCTCTCCAGCGATGAGAGCTACGACCTGCCCATCAACTCCCTGGAAACCGATGCCGACAAGGCCCGCTGGGGCCTGATTCTGCGTGCCGCCCGTGAGCATGTAGAAGCCGACGCGGTGGCTGTGCTTTACCCGGCCTGGACCACCATCCGCCGCAAGCCGGCTGAAAGCGAAGAACCCGAAGAGTCTGAAAAGTCCGACGTGCAGGCTTCAGAAGCCGATGACGGGAATGCAGACGACGACAAAGGCCCTATCGACACCCTGTTCGTACAGCTGCACACCCGCGACAGGATTTACTGGCGTGGCTTCGAACAAATCCGCGACCCGCGGCACCAGCGCATCATCGGCTTCCGCCGGATCAAGGCGCTGTCCACCGACTACGAACGGGATAACGCGCCCTCCGTGGCTGCCTGGCTCAGTACCCTGTTCGAGCCGCTGCCGGAAGAAGGCGAGCAAACCGATATCGACCAGGAGCTGGCAAACCTGCTGGAAGAGCCGGAAGTGAGTGCCGCGCTCTACCCCCGGCAGATGCGCGCCCTGCATTGACGGATAAGGGCAAGTACACACGGCAGTGATTCGGGTTTGATCAGCGAATAGGCTATAATCGCCGGTTTTATCCTGCACCCTCAAGGCACTGAACCAGGGCACTGACCGTGATTGTATTTGACCAGGTACAGAAGTCGTATCAGGTGGCCGGCCGGGCGATCCCCGCGCTGCATGCCACCAGTATGACCATAGAAACCGGCGAAGTATTCGGCATCGTCGGCCATTCCGGTGCGGGCAAGTCGACCCTTGTCCGCCTGATCAACATGCTCGAGCCAGCGACCGGCGGCCGCATCCTGATCGATAACGAAGACATCACCCGCTACAGCGCCGCCGAGCTCAGGGCGTTCCGCCGCAAAGTGGGCATGATCTTCCAGCACTTCAACTTGCTGTCGTCCAAAACCGTGGCCGACAACATCGCCTTCCCCATGAAACTGGCGGGCATCTACTCGAAAACCGAGATCCGGGAACGGGTGGAAGAACTGCTGGCCCGGGTCAGCCTGAGCGAACATGCCAACAAATACCCGTCCCAGTTGTCCGGCGGCCAGAAACAGCGCGTGGGCATCGCCCGGGCCCTGGCCTGCCGCCCGACCATCCTGCTGTGTGACGAAGCCACCAGCGCCCTGGACCCGCAAACCACCCAGTCGGTACTGAAACTGCTCGGCGACATCAACAAGGAACTGGGCCTGACCATCGTGCTGATCACCCACGAAATGGACGTGGTACGCCGGGTGTGCGACCGGGTTGCCGTGATGGACGCCGGCCGGGTTGTGGAAATGGGCCCGGTGAGCGACGTGTTCCTGCACCCGCAGCACCCCACCACCCGGGATTTCGTGTTTGAAAGCGAAAACGTGGATAGTGACGAACTGCAGGAAGACCTGCAAAAAGCCAACGGCCGCATCCTGCGACTGACCTTCAAGGGCGAATCCACCTACAAGCCGCTGCTGGGCAGCGTGGCCCGGGAATCCGGTGTGGATTTCAGCATCCTGTCCGGTCGGATCGACCACATTAAAGACACCCCATACGGCCAGCTGACCCTGTCACTGGTGGGCGGTGATCTCGACATTGCCATGCAGGCGCTGGAAGCCGCCGACGTTCACGTGGAGGTGGTGCGCTGATGGAAGCTTTAATGGAAACCCTGATGGGCAACGTAGACTGGGCCGAAATCGGCTGGGCCAGCTGGGACACCCTGGTGATGGTCGGCATGTCGCTGCTGTTCAGCGTCGTTATCGGCCTGCCCATCGGTGTACTGCTGTTCCTGTTCGGCAAACGCCAGTTGCTGGAGCAACCGGTGGCCTACGCGGTGCTGTCGTTTGTAGTCAACGTACTGCGCTCGGTACCGTTTATCATCCTGCTGATCGTGATGATCCCGTTCACCGTCATGCTGATCGGGACCTCCCTGGGCGTAGCCGGTGCCATCCCGCCGCTGGTGGCCGGTGGCGCACCCTTCTTCGCCCGCTTGGTGGAAACCTCCCTACGGGAAGTCGACCGCGGCATCATCGAAGCCACCCAGGCCATGGGCGCAAACGTAAGGCAGATCATCTTCGGTGCCTTGCTGCCGGAAGCGCTTCCGGGCATCATCGCGGGTATTACGGTTACTGCCATCACGCTGGTGTCCTACGCAGCCATGTCTGGCGTGATCGGTGGCGGTGGCCTAGGTGACCTGGCCATTCGCTTCGGTTACCAGCGTTTTCAAACCGATGTGATGGTGATAACCGTCGCTTTGCTGGTGATTTTTGTACAGCTGTTGCAGATGGCGGGTGACCGCCTTGTGTTGTATTTCAGCAGAAAGTAACCGGACTCACCTGCGGAGTCTGATATAGGCCGGGGGCCGGATAGCCCTGACGAAAATCTGGAGCGCCATGGACGGCGCGACGAAGCCCTACAGGGGCGAAGCAAATGCTTTAGAAGCGAAGCTTCGCGTGTAGCGTAGCGACAGCAATCTGCGATTGCTGGCTGGACCCGCTTGCGGGTATTCACGGGCGTTTTTCGGCAGGGCTATCCGGCCACCGGCCGTATTCCCGAACATGATGCATTCGTTAATGCTTTAAGGAGAGATTTGATGAATCTGAAGAAAACCCTGGTAGCCATCGCTGCCGTAGCAACCTTCTCCTCAGCCGCCTTCGCTGAAAAGCTGTCGGTAGCTGCTACCCCTGTTCCCCATGCGGAACTGCTGGAATTTGTGAAGCCGGCACTGGCTGAACAAGGCGTTGAGCTGGACGTGAAAGTCTTCACCGACTACGTACAGCCGAACATCCAGGTCGACCAGAAGCGTATGGACGCCAACTTCTTCCAGCACCAGCCGTACCTGGATGAGTTCAACGCCGGCCGCGGCACAGACCTGGTGACTGTCACCGGTGTCCACGTTGAGCCGTTTGGCGCCTACTCCAGCAAGATCAAGTCCCTGGACGAGCTGAAAGACGGCGCGGTTGTGGCTATCCCCAACGATCCCACCAACGGCGGCCGTGCCCTGCTGCTGCTGCAGAAAGCCGGTCTGATCACCCTGGAAGACGAGAGCAAGATCACCGCCACCCCGCGTGACATTGCCGACAACCCCAAAGACTTGGACTTCAAGGAACTGGAAGCCGCCACGCTGCCGCGCATCCTGAACCAGGTCGACGTTGCCCTGATCAACACCAACTACGCGCTGGAAGCGGGCCTGAACCCGTCTGAAGATGCCCTGGTGATTGAAGGTGCCGAGTCTCCTTATGTGAATATCCTGGTTGCCCGTCCGGACAACAAGGACAGCGAAGCCATGCAGAAGCTGGCCAACGCCCTGAAGTCCGATGCGGTAAAAGACTTCATCATGGAGAAGTATGAAGGTGCGGTAGTCCCGGCGTTCTGATACCAACCGGGTAACCGACTGAAATCAAAAGGACAGGCTGAGACCTGTCCTTTTTTTATACCTGCAGTTGGCCGAAATGACGGGCCGGGTGTCAGTTGCGTCATGTGTCTGATTGCCTAAAAAAGGTACAAGTGTTCGCCGAAAAAGGAAATCGGCCAGTTCCCGACCGGCAATTCGCCCCACGAAAACGTCTATTCCAGGGATGGCAGCAAGATTTACCACGCCAGCATCGGCCATGTTTTCACCCCGCTGGACAAGAACCTGATGGACTTCACCAAGGGCGAGCGACGGTTCCAGGTGGTGGATGCAGAATCCCTGGAAATCATCGAGCAGTTCGACTTTGCCGAGAAACTGGACGCGGCCGGCTACAGTGACCTGAGCCCCGCCATCCGGCCCATGGCCCATACACCGGATGAACGCTTCTTCTACTTCCAGCTGTCGTTCCTGCACGGCTTTGTGGAGTACGACATGGAGCAGGGCGTGGTCACCCGTCGGGCGGCACTGCCAAACCTGGTACCGGATATGCCACGGGAGCTCTACATCAACGATTCCGCCCACCACGGCATTGCCATGAACGGCAAAGGCGACACCCTGTGTGTCGCCGGCACCATGAGCGATTACGTGGCGATTGTGGACCGGGAAACCTTCGACTACACGGTGCTGACCGGGCTGGGTGAGAAGCCCTATTGGGTAACCACCAATGCCAAGGGCGACCGCTGCTATATTTCCTGGAGCGGTACCGACCAGATGTCGGTGATTGATATCGACAGTGCCAGCGAGATTGCCCGGGTCGATGTAGGGGATCATCCCCAGCGTATCCGTGAAGGCCGGGTGCCGGCCAGCTGGTAAGCCGGAAACAGAAAAGGGCAGGTTCAACCTGCCCTTTTCGTGACTGCTTTACAGAACCGGAGGCTCAGTCGCCGCTCCAGTTGGAGGACGGGTCTGGTGTCATCCGCAGGTAGGACTTAACGGCCTTGTAGCCTTTCGGGAATCGCTTCTTGATTTCCTCTTCGTCCTGCAGGGACGGCACAATCACCACATCGCCACCTTTTTCCCAGTTGCCCGGGGTGGCCACCTTGTGTTCGTCGGTCAACTGCAGCGAGTCGATCACCCGCAGCACTTCGTTGAAGTTACGACCGGTAGAAGCCGGATAGGTGATGATCAGGCGCACCTTCTTGTTCGGGTCAATTACGAACAGCGAGCGAACGGTCAGGGTGCTGTCAGCGTTGGGGTGGATCATGTCGTACAGCTTGGCCACTTTGCTGTCGTGGTCAGCAATGATCGGGAAGTTAACGCTGCAAGCCTGGGTTTCGTTGATGTCCTTGATCCACTCCTTGTGGGAGTCCACCGGGTCGACACTCAGGGCGATTGCCTTGACGTTACGCTTGCCGAACTCGTCCTTCAGCTTGGCGGTCAGGCCAAGCTCGGTGGTGCAAACCGGTGTGAAGTCCGCCGGGTGAGAGAACAGCACGCCCCAGCTGTCCCCGAGCCAGTCGTAGAACCGGATGGTGCCTTCGCTGGATTCCTGTTCGAAATCCGGTGCGGTATCTCCAAGACGCAAGGTCATAGTCAGTCTCCTTTCCTTTGCACGGTTTTTGTACGGCCACTTTGCCAGTGTCTACCAGTAACTCTGGTACCGGATGATCCGGATAACAAGGGGTAGTTGACCCGGATCATCCAACACTTTGGTCACATCCTTATGACAATCCCTGGCGGTTAACGGTAACCGGCAGCCTTTTGCTTCTCGAAATATTCCCGTGTCAGCCTGAACACCACCGGGCTGAGCAGCAACAGGGCGATCAGGTTAGGCAGCGCCATCATGGCGTTCAGGGTATCTGCGACCAGCCAGATAAAGCCCAGGTTCACCGTGGCGCCCACCGGAATCGCAATAATCCACAGCACCCGGTACGGCACAATGGCTTTCACCCCGAACAGGAACTCGATGCTGCGCTCGCCGTAGAACGACCAGCCGATGATGGTGGTGAAGGCGAAGATGGCCAGTGCGATGGCGACCACATAGTTACCGAAGCCCGGCAGGCCGGTTTCAAAGGCCAGTGAGGTAAGCGCTGCACCGGTTTCACCGGAGGTCCAGGCGCCGGAGGTGATAATCACCAGGCCGGTGATGCTGCACACGATGATGGTATCGATGAAGGTGCCGAGCATGGCCACCATGCCCTGCTTGACCGGATTCTTGGTCTGGGCCGCAGCATGGGCAATGGGTGCGGAACCCAGGCCGGCTTCGTTGGAGAAAATGCCCCTGGCCACACCGAAGCGGATGGCCGCCCACACCGCGGCACCGGCAAAGCCACCCTCGGCAGCGGCGGGGCTGAAGGCGTAGCTGAAGACCATGCTGATGGCGTCGGGAATCGCGTTGGCGTTGATGGCCAGGACAATCAGGCCGATCAGCACGTAGGACACCGCCATGAACGGTACCAGCGCACTGGCGACCTGGCCGATGCGCTTGATACCACCAATCAGCACCATGCCCACCAGTACCATCAGGATAACGCCGGTTACCCAGTGCGGCAGGTTGAAGTTGGTTGCCAGCACATCAGCCACCGAGTTGGCCTGTACCGTGTTGCCGATGCCGAAGGCTGCGATCGAGGCAAAGACGGCAAACAAGACACCCAGCCAGGCCCACTTGCTGCCCAGGCCGTTACGGATGTAGTACATGGGGCCACCCACGTGATTGCCGCGCTCGTCGACCTCCCGGAAGCGAACCGCCAGTACGGCTTCGGAATACTTGGTGGCCATGCCCACCAGGGCGGTCAGCCACATCCAGAACAGCGCACCAGGGCCGCCGAGGAAGACCGCCGTGGCCACGCCGGCAATGTTGCCGGTGCCCACGGTGGCAGACAGCGCCGTCATCAGGGCCTGGAACGGCGGAATGTCACCGTCGTCGTCATCGCCCCGGGCCCGGCCGCTCCACATCAGCCGGAAGCCGGCGCCGAGTTTCATGATCGGCATCAGTTTCAGGCCGATACTCAGGAACAGGCCGACGCCCAGTATCATGACCAGCATGGGCGGGCCCCAAACCAGCCCGTTGATATCATTAACAAAATTTGAAATGGCTTCCATGGAGACTCCCGGTTTTTGCCACGGATCTATTATGTTTTTTGGCCTTGTTAAGGCATAACTCATTGAGTTTAGTCGACTATTTGTTCATGTAAACCGTTTTTACCGCCGTGGTTTCCTATTTGCGGGCGAATTGCCTATGTTTAGGGTAACCGGAATCGCTTTCCGGCCAGTTGAATCTGACACCGAGGGGAGCAGTTGATGCGCTCACTGAAGATTTCCGAAGTCATGTGGAACCATATTGAACCCATCCGCTGCGGCACACCGCTGCCACGGGTGGTGAAGGCGCTGCTTGAGAACCACGTTTCCGGGCTGCCGGTAGTGGACGACCAGCGCCATGTGCTGGGATTTGTATCGGAGCAGGACTGCATTCATGCACTGCTGGTGAGTAACTACCATGGCGAAGGCGAGCCCATGGTGGACGACGTGATGTTCCATAACCCGCTGACGGTATCCCCGGATATGTCGGTGGTAGACCTGGCCCAGAACCTGGGTGCCGGTAAACCGAAAGTGTATCCGGTGGTTGATCATGGGAAACTGGTGGGTATTGTTACCCGTACAGCCATCCTGTCCCAGCTGGCAAAGGCAGGCTACACCATGGAGAAATCCCGCTTTGCCAGTGCCGAGGACTGAGGCACCCATTCAACAGAATCCGGACTGCTATGGAACTGTTATCGACCAACGTCTGTTGTGACGGCGAACACCGCCGCTATCGCCATACCTCGGCCACGCTGCAGTGCGCGATGGAATTTGCGGTTTTCCTGCCCCCGGCGGCACTGGGCACCAATGGCAAGCCGGTACCGGTGCTGTACTGGCTCTCGGGGCTGACCTGCACCGACCAGAACTTCATGCAGAAAGCCGGCGCCCAGAAGCTGGCGGCGAAGCTGGGCCTGGCGATTGTCTGCCCGGACACCAGCCCCCGGGGCCTGAACCTGCCGGGTGAAGACGACAGCTACGATTTCGGCTCCGGTGCCGGCTTCTATGTGAACGCGACCGAGCAGCCCTGGGCTCCCCATTACCGCATGTACGATTACGTGGTGAAGGAATTGCCGCAGCTGGTGGAAAGCGAACTGCCGTTGAGTGGTGAGCGGGCTGTCAGCGGGCACTCCATGGGCGGCCACGGTGCGCTGATTTGCGCCCTGAAGAATCCGGGTTTCTACAAATCCGTGTCGGCGTTCGCGCCCATTGCCAATCCGATGGCCTGCCCCTGGGGCCAGAAAGCCTTTACCGGTTACCTGGGGTCAGACCAGGGCCGCTGGGAAGAGTGGGATGCCACCCGGCTGATTCCGGGGGCTGAGGAGCGCTTGCCCCTGTTGATTGACCAGGGCACCGCCGATGAATTCCTGGAGCAGCAACTGAACCCGGAAGCGCTGGCGGATGCCTGCGAGAAGCACCATCATCACATCAATCTGCGCATGCACCGGGGCTACGACCACAGCTACTTCTTCATCGCAACGTTTATCGATGACCACCTGAACCACCACGCCCGGGCATTGGGCCTGGTGGCCTGACGTATCAGGCCTGCGGTTGCGCTAATCCTGCGGTTGCATAGTGGCGTGGTACTTGAACGCCTGCCGGATATGCTCCCGCAGCTGTTTTTCGTCCCAGGGCTTGGTCAGGAACTTGTAGATTGCGCCCTGGTTGATGGCCTCGGTGACGGATTTCAGGTCGGTGTAGCCGGACAGCACAATGCGCACGGTGTGCGGGTGAATGGCTTTCACCTGGCTGAGAAACTCGGTGCCGGACATTTCCGGCATGCGCTGGTCTGAAATGATCACCTGTACTTCGTTTTCCGCCAGCAGGGTGAAGGCTTCGCTGATGCTGGTGGATGACAGAATCCGGTACCCATCCCGGCGCAGGGTCCGGGTCAGGGCCTTGATGATGTTCACCTCATCGTCCAGCAGCAGGACGGTTTTTTGCTCTTCCTCTGCACTATCACTGCCGCCGGCCCCACGATGTCCGTGCAGGTTCATATATTCGGTCAGCTGCTCGAACGGCATGGGCCGCGAGAAGGCATAGCCCTGCAGCAGGTCACACTGGTTGCGGCGCAGGAAGTTGGCCTGGGCCTCGGTTTCCACCCCTTCGGCCACCACTTCCAGCGACAGGTGGTGGGCCATGGAAATGACTCCCCGGGTGATGGCGGCATCACTCCGGTTCTTGATGACTTCCTTGATGAACGAGTTGTCGATCTTGATCCGGTTGGCCGGCATCTGCTTGATGTAGGTCAGGCTCGAAAAACCGGTGCCGAAATCATCAATCGATATCTGTACACCCAGCTCCCGGAGTTTGTGGAGTGTGTCGACCACCTGGCTGGTGTCATTGATGACCGCAGACTCCACCATCTCCAGGTCCAGCGCCTGGGCTGGCAGGCCAGATTCGCCCAGGGCCCGTTTGACCGTCGCCAGAAAATCGGTTTTCCGGATCTGTACCGGCGAGATATTCACACCCACCGAACAGTCCCGGAAGCCGGCGGCATGGAGTTTGACCATATCCCGACAAGCCTGGTCCAGCACCCATTCACCCAGGGCAATAATTTGCCCGGTTTCCTCCGCCAGCGGTACGAAGTCTGCCGGCGATACCAGGCCAAGCTCCGGGTGTTCCCAGCGCACCAGAGCTTCCACCGAGCGGGCCTGGCCGGTGCGGGAGTCGATCATCGGTTGGTAGTAGAGCGTCAGGGCCTGGTTGTCGATGGCGTCCTGCAGCTGGTTGCGCAGCTTGACCCGGTAGCTGGCCTGGGAGTTCATGGCTTCTTCAAACCACTGCCAGGTGTTCCGACCCAGTTGCTTGGCCTGGTACATGGCCAGGTCCGCCTGCTGGATCAGTTCCGCTGAACTGCTGATGTTGCCGTCGGTTTCGGTCATGCCGATGCTGGCGGTCAGGTGCAGGGTAACGTCGCCAATCCGGTAAGGGTTGGCCAGGGTGCTCATTACCTGTTCCACCACCAGCTGGGCATCGCTGCCGTGGGTCAGCCCCGACAGCGCCACCACAAATTCGTCGCCACTGACCCGCGCCACGGTGTCGCCAGAGCGCACCAGTTCTTTCAGGCGGCGGGCAACTTCGATCAGGATCTGGTCGCCGGTGCGGTGGCCGAGGGAATCATTGATCAGCTTGAAGCCGTCCAGGTCAATGAACAGTACACCCACATGGCGGTTGTAGCGCCGGGCAAACTGGCAGGCCTGGGTCAGCCGGTCTTCCAGCAGGGTGCGGTTGGGCAGCTGGGTGAGCACATCGTGGCTGGAGTTGTAGGCCAGCTGGTGTTCGATGGATTTGCGCTCGGAAATGTCGTTCTGTACGCCCACGTAATGGGTGATTTCATTGCGCTCATTGCGGATCGGCGACAGGTACAGGTCGTTCCAGAACGGAGTGCCGTCTTTGCGGTAGTTGCGCAGCATAACCGACACTTCTTCGCCATCGGCCAGGCCTCGGTGGATGGTCTCCAGCGCCTGCATGTTGCTGTCATCGGGTGGATCCCCCTGCAGGAACCGGCAGTTGCGGCCCAGTACTTCGGCGGCGGTGTAGCCGGTGATGCGCTCGAAAGTGGGGTTTACGTAAACCAGTGGCATGTCGTCGGCACGGGCATCGGCCACCACCATGCCGTTGGAGCTGGTTTCGATACAGCGTTGCAGCAGTTTCAGCTGCCGGGTGTTTTCGATCTGGGCGGTTTTGTCGGTCAGGGTGAACAGGGCCAGTTCGTGGTGGCCAATGGTGATGTTCTGGCTGGCCACTTCCACAATCAGCTTTCGGCCATCCCTGGTGCGGTGGCATTCCAGCCCAGCCCCCGCTTGCAGCACTGTGCCGTCGCCATCCGGCTCGCCGGTCAGGGATTTATCGGCCAGGTCGGCAATGTTCAGGCCTGCAACTTCCTCCGGCACCACGCCATAGAGCGTGCGTGCCGCTTCGTTCATGGCATTCATGCGGCCGCTGCCCGGCGCTGCCAGGCACATGGGCGTGGGGTTATTCTCGAACAGCAGCCGGTACTGGGCTTCGCTGCTGGCCAGGTCTTCGGTGGCGACAGCACGGTCGATGGCATAGCGAATGCTGCGCAACAGGGCGTGGCCATCGATACGGCCCTTGACCAGGTAATCGGCGGCCCCCAGTTCCACGGCCCGGGCATCCAGCTCTTCATCGCCCTGGCCGGTCAGCAGGATAAACGGGGTGGTGATGCCTTCGTTCTTCGCCTGCTGGATCAGGTCAAGGCCGGAGTCCGGCCCCAGGCGCAGGTCAACCAGCGCCACATCAAAGCTTTCCCGGTGCAGGGCGGCCAGGCCATCGTCCAGGCAGTTGTGCCAGGTCAGCCGGGTTTTGCCCGGGCTGGCTTCAGCCAGCAGGTCTTCGGTGATCAGGTAGTCGTCTTCGTCGTCCTCGATCAGCAATACTCGCAACATCGGGTCGGTCATGGCGATTCCCACCAGGTTTCCAGGGCTTTTACGATTTCGATCAGTTCGGTGTAACTGGATGGCTTCACCAGATAGTCGTTGGCCCCCTGGGCAAGGCAGAAGGCCCGGTCTTCATCGTTTCTGGAGGTGGTCAGAATGACCGTTGGCAGCTGTTGCAGGGTGGGTTCCGAGCGGATTTCCACCAGCGATTGCCGGCCGTCTTTCAGGGGCATGTTCAGGTCGAGCAGCAGCAGATCCGGCAGCGGCCCGGGGCTTTCTTCACCAAGCAACAGCGCCATCAGCTCCACGCCGTCGGAGACAAACCGCAACTGGCAGTGCTCGCAGGTTTCCTCGAAGGCATCCTGCAGCATCAGCTGGTCGTCCGGATCGTCTTCAGCGATCAGGATCACCGGCGGGCGGTTGTCGCTGGTCATATCAGGCCGCTCCCTGACCGCTGCGCAAGCGGATACGGAAGGTGGTGCCGGTGCCGGGCTGGCTGTTCAGGCTGACCGATGCTCCGTGGCGATCGAGGATTTTCTTCACAATCGCCATGCCGATTCCGGTGCCCGGGTAGCCTTCTTTCTGGTGCAGCCGCTGGAACGGGTGGAACAGTTTTTCCGCATAGCGTTCGTCGAAGCCGATGCCGTTGTCGCTGACCACCAGGGTCCAGGCATCGTTCGTGATGTCTTCGGCACGCACCTGAACCACCGGTGGCCGGTCCGGGGCGTGGAACTTGATGGCGTTACTGAGCAGGTTTTGCAATACCTGCCGCAACTGCATGGCGTCGCCCCAGGTTGCCGGCAGTGTTTCGGCGTCCACCTTGCCCTGTGCCCGGCCGATGCTGGTTTCCATATCCACCAGCACTTCGCTGAGGATTTCGTTGGTGTTGCAGGCCACCATGGGCTTGGCCCGGGTGGTTACCCGCGAATAGGACAGCAGGTCTTCAATCAGCGCCTGCATGCGCCCGGCAGCAGACTGCATGCGCCGCAGATAGTCTTTTTCCCGCTCGCCCAGGTCTTCGGAACGGGCAATCAGGCGGTCCGAGAATGCCTGTATCTTGCGCAGGGGTTCCTGCAGGTCGTGGGAGGCTACGAAGGCGAAGTCCTGCAGCTCCCGGTTGCTGCGCTCCAGTTCCTTCATGGTTTCTTCGAGCTGTTCCATGGCCTTGCGCAGGGCCGTGGTGTCACGGGCCACTACGTAGATCAGGTCGTCGGCACTGAGAATGGCGTTGATGTCGACCCAGTGGATACCGCCCTGTCGGTTGAGGATACGAACTTCCAGGTCTTTGATTTCCGCGCCTTCGCCCAGTGCCCATACGGCTTCCTGAACCGCTTCCCGGTCGTCTTCGTGGATCAGGTCAAGGTAGGACGTACCCAGCAGCTCATCCCGGGTGTAACCCAGGGTGTCGACGAAGTGGGCGTTCAGCTCGAAGAAATAACTGTTCAGGTCGATGATGCAGAACATGTCGGGAGACAGTGAGAAGAACTGTTCCCGTTCCTGGGTGAGGATTTCGGCCACCAGTTCGTTGCTGATGTCCCGGCCTACGCAGAACAGGATCTGGTCTTCCGGAGACCACTCGGCAATCCAGGCAATCGTGATGACCTGGCCGTTGCGGTGGTTCAGCCGGGCCCGGAACTCGATGGCTTTGTCGTGTTCGCCAGAGATCAGCCTGGCCATTTCATCTTCGGTGCTGGCCCGGTCTTCCGGCACCAGTAGCTGGCGGTAGGGCTGGCCCTGAAGCTCTTCGGGGCTGTAGCCAAGAATGGTGAGACAGGCCGGGCTGATCTGCAAAAAGGTCCCATCGGCACTGATGGAGCAGAGAATATCCCGGGAGAACTCCAGGAAGCGCTCGTTGATGTAGCGCAGCGCCCGTTCCTGCTCCAGGTGGTAGTTGAGGGTGTTATTGAGCTCTTCCAGCGACGCCGAACGCTGCCGGGCCTGGTTCCAGAACCGGTAGCTGGCAATGGCCAGGGCCACCACCAGTATCGACGCGCTGACAATGAGCAGAATCAGCCAGGGGCTGAAGCCGGATGAAACCGCCATTCAGTCGGAAGACCCCGCATCGTCGTCCAGCAGTACCGAACCATCGGCATCCCGGCGCACCCGGGTAATGCCGGGGTTGTCGGCCTCCAGGCGCAGCAGCTCTTCTTCCCGGGCCTTGATCATGGCCCGCTGGGCATCGTTTTCCTTGCGCAGGCGCTGGTTTTCTTTTTGCAGACGATAGAGTTCTACCGCGGAACTGATCGCAGCGACCACTTCATGGTCGTCCCAGGGCTTGGTCAGGTAGCGGAAGACTTCCGCCTGGTTGATGGCCTTGACCATGGATTCGCTGTCGCCATGGCCACTGAGTACCAGGCGGATAGCGCCCGGTTGCTTCTGCTTGGCAAATTTCAGGTAGGTGACACCATCGGCCATGGGCATCTTGTAGTCTGACAGGATGACCGCGTACTCGTGTTGCAGAAGGGCTTCGAGGGCTTCTTCAACATCGCTGAAGGCGTCGACCTGCCAGTCCTGCCGGCGCAACAAGCGGCGCAAGCTGTTGAGAACGTTCGGCTCGTCGTCGACCAGCTGGATTCTGATCATGCAGGGTTCTCCGTATCCTGGTTCTGCTGTGTGTGCCGGAGCGGTTCCGGTTGTGTTACCGGTAGTGTAATCCGGAATCGGGTGCCCTGCCCGGGCTGGCTGTGTACCTCGATCTCGCCATTGTGCTTCTTGATGATGTTGAAGGACAGCGACAGCCCCAGCCCGGTGCCCTTGCCGATGCCCTTGGTGGTGAAGAACGGCTCGAAAATGCGGTTCAGGTGCTCGCTGGCAATACCCTTTCCGGTGTCTTCCACTTCCAGGGTAACGCTATCACCCTGGTGCCGGGTACGGATGGTGATCTTGCCAAAATCCTCGATGGCGTGGGCCGCGTTCACCAGCAGGTTCATGATCACCTGATTGATCTGGGAGGCAATGCACTCCACGTGGGGCAGCTCTCCGAAATCCCGGACAACCTCGGCTTTGTATTTGAGCTCGTTGTTCACCACGTTCAGGGTGGTTTCAATACCCCGGTGCAGGTCGGCGTGCTTGAACTCTTCTTCCTCGATGTGGGAGAAGTCCTTCATCGCCGAGATGATGGTTTTTACCCGTTCGATACCCTCGCGGGATTCGCTCAGCAGGTCTTTAAGGTCTTCCCGCAGGTAGTTGTAATCGATGTTGTGGCGAACCTGGCGCAGATCCTCCAGCGATGCCGCGGTGTCGATGGCGTCGGTCAGCCGGAACAGGTCGTTCAGGTAGTTTTCCAGGGTTTGCAGGTTGGAATAGACGTAGCCCACCGGGTTGTTGATCTCGTGGGCAACCCCCGCGGCCAGCTGGCCGATGGCTGCCAGCTTTTCCGATTGCAGCAGTTGTTTGTTGGCCTGCTCCAGTCGGGCATTGAGTGCGTCCTGGCCGGTGTCGGTGGGTTCCTTGTCGGTCATTTGGGTGCCTGCCTGCGGGTTGGTTGGATAAACAATATCTGGATTGCATCCAGTATAGATTCACTGCCCCGGTTTTTGCGTAACGTTTGGTTTCCGGAGTTCACGCCAAGTTATTAATTCTTCGTGAGATACGTGGTTGTTCAGGTAGAAATTTGTTAAGAATCGTTGTCGCGCGGCGACCGCTCAATTAGCTTGCGCTATTCTTGAATCCCAAATAAGACTTTTGTCGGATCCGGTTCCGCATGCTGCATCGTTTGAAGAACGATTTTCGCCTGTCCATCATTACCCTGCTCGGCGCCAGTGCCGTGCTGGGGATTACGCCGTTTGCCGTGCTTCGGTTCCTGCAGGGCAACACCATGGCCGGCCTGCTCGATACGGTGATCCTTGCGGGTATTTCCTTCGGAGTGATATACAGCTGGCTGACCGGCAACACCCGGGTGGGCGGCATGGTGCTGGCCCTTATGGCCTGCGGCGGTGCGGTATCGGTTGGCTATGTGGTGGGCGAGCCGGGCCTGTTCTGGTTGTATCCCTGCCTGGTGACCACCTTCTTCCTGGTGGCACCGAAGATTGCCATTGTGCTGAACATTTCCTCGGTGCTGGTACTGATGTCGTTCGGGGAGGCCTTCAGCTCCCAGGTGCAGATGTGGTCCTTTGCCTCCACGGCAGTGGTCGTCAGTGCCTGTGCCTATGTGTTCGCTTACCGGAACAAGAACCAGCGGGTGCGCCTGGAACACCTGGCCACCATTGATCCCCTCACTGGGGTGAAGAACCGGCGTTCGATGGACGAAGCGCTGGACCTGGCAGCCGCCAACGCCGAGCAGACCGGGCAGTCCTACGCGCTGGTGCTGCTGGACCTGGATCATTTCAAAACCATCAATGACGACTATGGCCACGGTGTTGGTGACAGTGTGCTGACCGAGCTGGTAGCGCTGATCGAACACAATACCCGCAAGTCAGACCAGTTGTTCCGCTATGGCGGCGAGGAGTTCGTCCTGCTGCTGCCGGGTGTGGATGGCGTGGGGCTGCAGTCGGTGATGACCAACCTGCAGCAATTGTTGCGCCGGCGGCTGAAGCACCCGGGCGGGGCGGTTACGGCTTCCTTCGGTGTGGCACTGCTGGGCCATGGCGAAAGTGTGGCCAGCTGGTTGCGGCGTGCCGACAACGCCTTGTATGAAGCCAAGGAATCCGGCCGTGACCGGATTGTCTATGCAGACGCGCTGGCTCAGGCCGGTTCCGGTGCCGGCCGGTACCGGAACAGCCGCCAGCCCAGCAGCAAGCTGGCGGAGGTCAGCCCCGCGGTTAATCCCACCCAGAATCCGGCCGCTCCCAGCGCCGGCAGCAATGCGTCTGTAAAGGTCAGAAAGTAACCCAGCGGCAAGCCGATTCCCCAGAACGAGAACAGCATGATAAACATGGGGATGCGGGTGTCCTTGTAACCCCTGAGTGCGCTGATGCAGGTGACCTGGATGACGTCCGCAATCTGGAACATGGCGGCAAAGGTCAGCAACCGGACAGTGACCGCCTGTACCTCGGCATCACTGGAATACAGCGCTGCAATCGGCCCGGAAAACACATACAGGGCGCTGGCGAAGATCAGGGCGATGGCCGAGGCCAGGATCAGCGAGCTTCGGGAAATCAGCCGGGCAGTGTCCGGGGCCCGGGCGCCGATCAGAAAACTGACTCGCAGGGTCAGCGCCATTCCGATACTCAGCGGCAGCATGAACAACAGTGACACCACGTTCAGGGCAATCTGGTGCCCTGCCACCACAACCGGCCCCAGCGGAGCTAGGAACAACGCAATAACCGAAAACATGCTGGCTTCTACGAAAATGGTAAAGCCGATCGGCACACCAATGCGCAGAATGTAACGGATGCCCTGCCAGTTCGGTTTCACCCAGTCTGCCAGTATATGGAAGGCCCGGAAGGTCTTGCTGTAATTCAGGTATACCAGCAGGGCGATGGCCGCCGTTCCGTTCGACAAGGAGGTGGCCCAGCCACAACCCACGCCCCCCATGGCCGGCAGGCCGAGCTTTCCGTAGATGAAAATGTAGTTCAGGGGCAGGTTGATCAGGGTACTGAGCACCGAAAATGCCATGATCACCCGGGTGTGCCCGAGCCCGTCCGTCAGGCCTCGCAGGGCGTTCATCAGCAGCATGGCAGGAATGCCCCAGGCGAAGGCATCCAGGTAGCCCTGGGTTATGCCGGCAGTGGTGGGCTCCATCTTCAGCATCGACAGCACTGGCTGTACGTTGGTCAGCAGCAACACCATCACTACGGTGCCTGCCAGGGCGATGTATAGCCCCTGCCAGGTAGCCGGCATGATCTTGCTGGTGGTGCGGGCACCGTTGTAGCCGGAAATGATCGGTTGCAGCGCGCCGAGCAGGCCCATGAAAAACAGGAACAGCGGCATCCACAGGCTGCTGCCGATGCCGACACCGGCCAGGTCTTCGGCACTGGCGTGGCCGGCCATCACGGTATCGATGACACCATTGGCCATCTGGGCCAGCTGGGCAATCAGGATGGGGCCGCCCAGAATGGCCAGGGTTTTCCATTCAGTAAGGGTGCGGCTGACCAGTGGTTGCCGGGTTTCTGGTAACGGTTGGTGGTTTTCGTCCATGGTGTTCCGGGTTTCTGTGCAGAGCGTATAGGGGGCCTTGGGCCGGCTGAAGATCATACCCTATCGCCGGTGTTGGTTCTTATAGGGACAAGCACGCCTTCAGAAACTGCAATTGCCGGAAGAAATCAGTAAAGTAGCAGCCCGGATTTTTGCAGGTGGCGCGCGATGAAACTGTTGGTTCTGGTTACGATTCTCTGGGCGTTCTCGTTCAGCCTGATTGGTGAATTCCTGGCTGGCCGGGTAGACAGCGACTTTGCGGTGCTCAGCCGGGTGTTGCTGGCCGCCCTGGTGTTCCTGCCCCTGACCCGCTGGCGCGGTGTTCCCGGAGGCATGAAGCTGGGCATCATGGCCACCGGTATGCTGCAGTTCGGTATCACCTACCTGTGCCTGTACCGCTCGTTCAGTTACCTGACGGTGCCGGAAGTGCTGTTGTTCACCATCTTCACTCCGCTGTATGTCACCCTGCTGGACGATGCCATGTACCGCCGGTTTTCCCCGGTGGCCCTGCTGGCTGCGGCCATCGCCACCCTGGGCGCCGGCATTATCCGCTACGACGGCCTGAGCGAAGACTACATCACAGGTTTCTTGTTGTTGCAGGTGGCCAATTTCACCTTTGCCGCCGGCCAGGTGGGCTACAAACACGTGATGCAGCGTTACCCGCTGGAGCTGCCGGGCTATCGCACTTTCGGTTATTTCTTCTTTGGCGCGCTGGTCATCGCCCTGCCGTCGTTCCTGGTGTTCGGTAATCCGGACAAGCTGCCGGCTACCGGCTTGCAGTGGGGCATTCTGGCCTGGCTTGGCCTGGCGGCTTCCGGTCTGGGGCTGTATTTGTGGAACCGGGGCGGTTGCCAGGTGGATGCCGGCACCCTGGCGATCATGAACAATGCCCTGGTGCCGGCCGGCTTGCTGGTTAACCTGTTGATCTGGAACCGGGATGCGGACCTCGGGCGGCTTGCGCTCGGCGGCCTGGTGATTGCGTTCTCGCTGTGGGTGAACAACCGGTTTCGGCGGCAGGCCCTGGCCTGATCCCCTGGCCGAGGGCCGGCCGTAAACAACTGAACAACATTTCAACACTGGCATCATTTGGCCAGTGCTGGCAGAATCCGGCCCCAATTGCCCCAGCACTCAGGCTCGGCGCACTCACAATCCGTAATTTCCTAAAGCCAAAAGCACAGGAAGAAAACTCATGACTCAGTCCAACTCCGCAGCTGACAGCGGTACCGGGGCTCGCGGACTCTGGTCTTCCAGACTCGCGTTTATTCTGGCAGCAACCGGTTCTGCTGTCGGCCTTGGTAACGTGTGGAAGTTTCCCTACGTAACCGGTGAAAACGGCGGCGGCGCGTTCGTTCTCGTGTACCTGCTCTGTATCTTCATCATCGGTATTCCCATCATGATGGCCGAGGTGTTTATCGGCCGGAATGGTCGCCACAACCCGATCACCAGTTTCCGGCTGGTGGCAGAGCGCAACCTGGCGTCTCCGGGTTGGCGTATTTCTGCCATCATCGGTATGTTCGCGGCCTTTATCATTCTGTCGTTCTACTCCGTCATCGGCGGCTGGGCGGCTTCCTACATCGGCCACGCGGCCATGGGTGACTTCACCGGTGGTACGGCTGACTCGGTAGGCGCCTTGTTCGGTGATTTGCTGAGTAACCCCGGCCTGTTGCTGTTCTGGCACACCGTCTTTATGGCGCTGGTTATCCTGGTGGTAGCCCGTGGCCTGAAGGGTGGCCTGGAGCGTGCTGCGACCATCCTGATGCCGGCACTGTTGGTGTTGCTGCTGGTAGTGGTGGGCTATGCCACCACCACCGGTCATTTCGGCGAAGCGGTCAGCTTCCTGTTCACCCCGGATTTCAGCGCCCTGACCATTGACGGCGTCCTGGTTGCCCTGGGCCATGCGTTCTTCACCCTGAGCCTGGGTATGGCCATCATGATGGCCTACGGCTCCTATCTCGGTAACGATGTGAAGATTGGCCGCACGGCTGTCAGTGTTGCCATCCTGGACACAGTGGTTGCCTTGCTGGCGGGCCTGGCCATTTTCCCGGTGGTATTTGCCAACGGCCTGGAAGCCGGTGCCGGCCCCGGCCTGATCTTCCAGACCCTGCCGCTGGCTTTCGGTAACATGCCCATGGGCAGCCTGTTTGGTGCGCTGTTCTTTATCCTGTTGCTGTTTGCCGCTTGGACCTCCGGTATTTCCCTGCTGGAGCCGGTGGTTGAGTGGGTTGAAGAGAAAACCAGCCTGGGCCGTACCGGCAGTGCCATTGTCGCCGGCGGTGCCTGCTGGGCACTGGGTATTGCCTCGATCCTGTCACTGAACGTGTGGTCCGGCGTGACCCCGCTGGGTATGTTCGCTGCCTTTGAAGGCAAGACCATCTTCGACCTGCTGGACTACTTCACCGCCAATATCATGCTGCCGCTGTCCGGTATGCTGACGGCCGTGTTTGTAGGCTGGTTCGTGGCGAAAGAGTCTCTGAAGAGCGACCTGGCCATGGACGGTGGTGCCTTTGCCCTGTGGCACAACCTGCTGCGCTACGTGACTCCGGTAGCCGTGGCGATCGTGTTTGTCTACAACCTGATTGGTTGATCCGGCGCGGCCGTTCTGGCCGCTGCCACACCAAAAAAACCGGCGCTGGAAACAGTGCCGGTTTTTTTGTGACTGGGATTGATTGGGCCCTACACCTTTCCGCCCAACAGGATACGTACCGCTGTACAGGCATCTTCGAGTTCTTCGTCCCGGGGTTCCCGGCCACCGATGATGTCGCTGTACAGGCAGGATTCGGCGATGCGCACCATGAAGTAGGACAGGCTCTGTATGTTCATGGGCGGGCTCAGGTGCCCGGCGCGTACTTCATCCTTGAGTAAGCGGGTGTTCACTTCCACCGTGCGGGCGTGCAGGGTGGAATGGGATGACGTGAGCATCTTGAGCGCGTATTCCGGATCCTGGTGCAGGAATTTCCGCAGTGGCGAAAAGTGCAGGATGGTCATGTTGATGTGACGGAACACGCCAACCACATAGTCGACGCCATGGCCGGGGGTAATGGCTCGGGCTTCTTTGTAGAGCGGTTCGTACAGGGACCAGAGAATCTCACCAATCAGCAGGTCCCGGTTGCCCACCCAGCGGAACAGGGTGGCGCGGCCTATGTGCAGGTCATCGGCCAGGGCCGCCAGGCTGATCTTTTCCCCTTTCAGCCACATTCTTCGGGCGCGTTTGAAGGCGTCCAGAGGCGTAGGTTTGGTGATGGTGTCGGTCACTGTGGTCTCTTTGGCAGATTTGCCCTTTATTCTAGCGATTGCCGCCTGCAGGGGCTATGGGTCCTTATACCCACAGGTCGCCAATGGGCGTATCCGGGCTGAAGTGATGAAGTACCTGGGCCTGGAACAGTTCGGCGGTGGCGATGGCGTCGATCAGGGCGTTGTGGGAGGCATAATGGGGCAGGCCGTAGCGGAGCCGGCTGTCGGCCAGGCGGATGGAGATCGGTTTTTTGCCCATCAGTTGCTGCCAGCGGCCGGGGTTGCGGTTTGGGTGCAGGTGCGCTTCGATGGCCATGGTGTCGATCACCGGGAAGCGGAGTTGTTCGTTCAGGCGCCATTGCAGGGCAACGTTCAGGAACGGGCGCTCGATGTTGCGGTAGTGCACTACGGGAATGCGGCCCTTGAGGTGTTCGAACAGTGGGTCGAGGACGTCTTCCAGGTCCGGGGCGTTTTCGATTTCGCTGTGGGTAATGCCGTGGATGGTCACCGAGGTTTTGTGCAGGGGCAGTCTGGGGCGAACCACCTGGTGCCAGCATTGGCCGAGCTGGATGCCTTCCAGGGTGAAGGGCACCAGGCCGATGCTGACGATGGAATGCTGGTCGGCTTCCAGGCCGGTGGTCTCGAAGTCCAGGGCCAGTAACGGGACGTCCCGGATCGGGGTGTCCGGACTTGGGCAGCCGGCTTCGTAGAAGGCGCGGATTCTGGCGTCTTTTGCCTGTTCGGCGCCTTGGCGGTAATTCTCTGGCCAGTTCTGCTTGCTGTTGCCGCTTTTGATCACGCTAGACATTCCGGGTGGCTCCCCCGGCGTTGTAGCGGAAGCGCAGGAATTTCTGGGCGTTACTGACGATCTGGAAGGCGTCTTTCAGGTGGCTGCGTTCAAACGGCGACAAGTCCTCCGGGCGCACGTTGTTGTCCGGGTCGCGGCCCTCTTCGATGGCCAGTGCCTGATGGCGGATGCGGACGATGGAGATGAATTCCAGGGCATCCCGCAGGTTGCCGGCGTCGTCGTCCAGCATGAGTTTGGTTTTGGCAATGTCGCGCAGGCGTTCGAAGGAGTTCTGGGAGCGGGAACCGCAGGCGAGGGCGTGCACCCGGATGAGGTCAGAAACCGGTGCGGTGCCGCGGCGTTTGAGGTTGAAGGTTTTCTGGTGCTTGCCGTCCTCTTCCAGGACGAAGGTGCGGAAGAAGCCCAGGGGCGGCGTGCGGTTCAGGGCATTGCGGGCCAGGAAGGTAAGGAAGCGCTGGCTGTTGCTGGCCTTGTTCACGATCAGGGTTTTCAGCTGTTCGGCATAGTCAGTTTCGCCGTAGATGCCGTCCAGGTCGAAGAAGATGTTGCTGTTGAGCAGGGCTTCGGCTTTGGGGTTGTCGATCCAGTCGGTGAAGTAATCCTTCCACACGCTCAGCGGCTGCCGCCATTTCGGATTGGTGGCCATGATGTCACCGGTGCAGTAGGTGTAGCCGCATTCAGCCAGGCCGTCGGAGACAAATTTGGCCAGGGCCAGGAAGTATTCGTCGTGCTCTTCCGGAATGAAGCTGTCGTCCAGCACCATGGCGTTGTCCTGGTCGGTAACCACCAGCTGTTCATCCCGGGCCATGGAGCCGAGAGCCATAAAGCAATACGGGATGGGTGGCGGGCCGAGTTTTTCCTCGCCCAGCTCCAACAGGCGCTGACTGAAGCTTCGGCCGATGCCAGCCATGGCGCTGCCGATCATGTGGGAATTGGCGTCTTCATTCACCATGCGCACGAAGCTGTCGCGCACTTCGCGGCTGATTTTCTTCAGGCCTTTGACGTCGTTCTGGTGGTAGATGTTGCTCACCAGGTACAGGCTGCTCTGGCTTTCGTATTTGACGATGTCGGACAGCGCGATAACGCCACGCACTTCATGGTCTTCCATTACTGGCAGATGGTGCACGTTATTGTGGAGCATGGTGAGCATGGCTTCGAAGATGAAGGAGCGGGCGCTGATGGTGATCAGCCCTTCCGACATGATGTCGCTGATCGGGGTTTCCGAGGCCAGGGCATGGGTAACCGCACGGGTACGTAGATCCCGGTCGGTGATGATGCCCTGCAATTTCGGGCGTTCGCCGCTTTCATCCATCAACAGCAGCGCCGATACGCCATTGTCTGTCATGATTCTGGCGGCTTCCTGCAGGCGAACGGTGGTCGGAGCGGAAACCGGTTCCCGGGATATCAGGCGGGTAACCTTGGCGGTCATCAGTTCGTTGGATTTCTCTCTACGCGAAACCGCCGAACGCAGTCGGCTGCGGTCTTCAATCTCAACAAAGTCTGCAAAGTTTTCGTCGGTTTCCCACAGATGCTGAAAGGTGGTATCCGGAATCTTGTAGATCAGGCAATCTTCGATGGCTTTGGCGGGGAACCGGACTTTCTTGTTCATCATCAATCCGAACTGGCCAAAGATTTCGCCCTCGCCCACGCGGTTGTACAGCTCACCGGAGCGGCGGAAAATCTCCACGGCGCCGCTGCGGATATAGTGGAGCCAATGATTGGTCTGGCCGAGTTCAAGTATCTGGGTGCCGGCGCGGTAGTAGACCACCTCAATACCGCTGACAACTCGTTCAAGAAGTTCTTCAGGCATGTCATTGAACGGGGGGTATTGGGCAATGTGGTTGCGGATGTCCAACAGTTCGGCCTGCATGGGCTCTCCAGAGTGACTGAGTCTTGATTAAATGTTTGCGGTTGGCTGACCGGTTATTCCAGAGTCTGGCCAAACTATAGCAGTTGTCTGTCCGGTTGGTGTACCTTGGCCACGGTGGGTAAGCACGAGAGAGTGTTTTATGGTCAACAAGTTACTGGTTACCGGTGGTATCCGGTCTGGAAAAACGGGGCTGGCGGAGCAACGGGCACGCGACGCCGGCGCAGACGTGGTCTACGTGGCTACCGCCACCGCCGGTGACGATGAAATGGCCCTGCGGATCCGGCGCCACCAGCAACAACGCCCGGCACACTGGCAGCTGGTTGAGGAGCCCGTTTACCTTGGCCGGGCGCTGTCAGACCTGGCTCACGGGCATGATAGCTCGCCGCTGGTTCTGGTGGACTGCATGAGTCTCTGGTTGAGTAATCTCCTGTTCGCCGACCGTTCGCTGTTTCAGCCTGAACGTGCCGCCTTTCTGACTGCCGTGGAAACTTATCCAGGCCCCTTGGTGATCGTCACCAATGAGGTAGGCCTGGGCACCATCGGCATGGACCCCCTCACCCGTCGCTTTGCCGACGAGCTGGGATGGCTCAACCAGGCACTCGCGCAGCGCTGTGATGAGGTGGTGATGTCGGTGGCTGGTCTGCCACTGACCCTCAAGGCTGGTGGCTGATCAGGCTGCGGAACACACCGAATTCGGACTGGTCCACCTGTATCCGGCTGCGGCAGGCGTAAGGGACGGCGAAGCCGGTGAATGATTTCTCCAGCGGAATGCCCAACACATTGGCCAGCACCATGCGAATCACGCCTCCGTGGCAGACCACCAAGACCCGTTTGCCGGCTAGGGTTTGCTGCCACCGATCAAAACCATCGATGGTGCGCTGGTAGAAATCCGTCACAGCTTCACCGCCGGGGGGGAGGAAGTTGATGGGGTCCTGCCAGAAGTGGTTGAGGTGATCCCCATAACGCTCCTGGATCTGCTCTGCGGTCAACCCTTCCCACT